>Ga0209700_101312_pt1 | contig 51045 bp, 23 predicted proteins | sample SiratroredBW_FD_187528 | JGI IMG/M metagenome (GOLD analysis project Ga0209700, IMG submission 187528) | Root nodule microbial communities of legume samples collected from California, USA - Siratro red BW (SPAdes) (version 2) | ecosystem: Host-associated > Plants > Roots > Nodule | place: USA...
CTTTGATGTTGTTCTTTTATTAAATCTTCATAATACATTAATTTTAATATTTTAAAATATATTAAAAAAATTAATATATCAAAGTTAGTGTAGGATAACACCAAAAGTTTAGCTGAAACTCTAGACTCCCGTTACTTGCACCAAACGTCAAAGTTGCATCATTAAATCTCATTCATTTAAATATCCAATTGTGTATTTGTCTTCTTCACTTTGCATGTGTTGTTTTGGAGTAATGAAGGGTTAACCTATGAAAATGTCATCCACTTATCGGATAACTTATCGGAAAAGTAGGTCAAAAAAACAAGTAGGATTGAAAAGACATATTCAACAATAGAAGTATACATAATCAATAATGTTTGAGTGATTGAAACATATAATTTTCCAATAAGTAAATAGAACTAAATTAGAAATTAATTATTCCTATATAAGTTGTTAGAAGATGAGAAGTTAAAAGTTCACCTAGTTGGTTAGAAATTTTGGATTTGTGTCTAGGTTTGATAAAGTTTTTACTCGAATAGTTCATGTAATAGTCATCATGCTTAGGCTTTGATTCATGATATAGTTAGAATGTAAGATGTATACTGTGCTTAAATATTGTCAAGTAATGACCATGTTTATGACACAGACAAATATTAAAAAAAGGCAACTTCGTAATATTTAGTATATATCAGCATAATTAAAAACTATCATTTTAATATATTGTCAATATATTTTTAGAATGTTTGAAATTTATCTTAAACTATGGATAATTATTAAAAAATTAATTTACTTATGAATTTTATATCCATATATAAATTTAATATTTTTCGATATTGGATATGAATTTATATCCATAAATAAAATATAAATTAAGATTACCTATACATTTGTAGATAAAGTGAAAATTATAATTACTTACCTATTCTAGATGATATAAATATTAATAATAATATTATTCTTATTAATTATATTATCATTTATATTATTATTATTATTATTAAATACTAATATTATTATTAATATTACTAGTATCATTCTTAATATTATTGATATTATTATTAATATTACTATTAACATTCTTAATAATAATATTATTAATATTAATATTATTATATTATTAATATCATTATTAATATTATTAATTTTAGATAATGAGGTTAGCCTAATCTATTTACACAAAAAACACCTAGCATAAAAAAAAAAAAGCCACCATGCCAGTACAGTAAATAAGAAAAAAAAACCAAGCAGAAAAAAAATATCATTAGTATTATTATTAAGGTAACAAGGAGCTTGATCTAAAGAGAGAAGAATTCATTAATAATGTAATGGGATGAAGGGACAAATAATAATTCATGCTAATCAGAAACATGACTCAAGTAATTGTTGGGATTTGATTGTGTTATGCCATAATACATTTAGTAGTATTTATTGAGTTTGATGTCAGAAAGGCATATAAACGTAAGAGAGTTTGTTTGAAAGTGAGAAAGTGAGTCTCAAGCTAATGACATAGTGAAGGTGTCATTTACAATTATGTGTCAATTTAAGAGGCATAATTAAGGTCTCCAATGAAGGAGTAAAGTGGAAAAACTTTTAGCTATCATAAGTCATAAAGTAAAAGTTCAAAGTATTTATTTATTTTTCTATCAATGAGACTATTAGTCAATATTTTACAATATGTTACATGATTTAGAGGACCAAAGTTTAGTGCAACCTTTTGGTAGGAATGTCCCATTATAAATGTTTAATAATAGCATATTTTATCCTTTTTCTACTTGCGAAATCCTTTTCATGATTTTGGGTTATTTTGCAACATTGTTGGAATGATATAGGGACTTGGTAATGATTTGTTTGCATGCGGTTTTCACTTAAAATACACTTATTTATTAGTTGAGTAGGAAGTAAAGACATTTTGACTATAAGAAACTAAAATAAGCATTGATTAGTAGGATAAAACTTGAACGTTTGTATAATTGGCTTTAAATAAGTGTCAAAAAGTGGGTAGCATCTTCATTACTACTAGAAAGAATGTCACGAAATTTTGAGAATTATTCAATCAACATATGTTATTAATAGAACTTTTAATGTTTATTTAAAAAATTAATCATTATAGTCACCTGTGAAATTGGAGACTGAAGAATAATTATTTAAGAGCCAAAACATTACGCGTTAATCTGAAATGTATGATAATATCAATTAAAAAATTGATTATGCCGATCTCAGGTTATTCGACAGTTTCTTACTTATTTTAAAAACAAAATGTTGTTTTAAATTAAGTTCTTGGTAAAAAAGGGTTGTCTCTTGATAAAGTAGAAGAAAGAGAGAAAATAGAAGTGGATAAGTGAAAAAATAAATGGAAAATATAATAAAAATAAAAATTATTCGTTTAAAGAGATATAAAATAAAGATATGTCTGATAATCCGGATGGTCAAAAAAAAAAAGGAAAAGAATTATAGAACTGATAATGAATTATGTAACTCGTTCCATAGCAAAAAAAATAGTGCTTCATCTTGTTACACGTAACAAACTAATTTTTCATTTGTTTTCGCGATTACTTTTTAGATTTCACTTATCCTTTTATTATAAAAATCAACATTTTTATGTAAAATAGTCAAACTTGCTTTTATACCAAACGAAAGCATTATCATTCTTACACTCTTTTTTCAACAAAATATTGCGAAAAATATGATTCTATCATTATCACACTGACAAACATATGTGGACAAATCAGTGACACTCCTAACTCTGAAATATTACACCAAAGTCTGATATTATAAAAGTGTTGTGAAACTGTCCGAACCCAAAAAGAGATATCAAAGATACTGAAAGCAAACTTCATAAAATAATAATTAGGTGCACATTGACTCCACCATACAAAATTAGATAAACTTATAAAATGTTTACACAGTTTGTGATTACCTAATACCATAAACTTGTCCTTTCCTTATCTATTAAAATAAGATTATTTTATACATAATAAATATCTAATCACTATTTTCATAAATACATTAATTTATCGAAGACCGAAAAATAAATTAATATTTCGTTTAAAGTAAGAATATAATTTACTTTAAAATAGTTAATAATGTGAAATCGAGGGAGCGTATTCACAAAATAAATACAACCTTACACTTTAAACATGTAGATAATATATGATTTTTTAAGATAACTATATTAAAATAGTCATATTCCTTTTATAAATATGTTGACTTTCATTAAACAGACTGAGTAATTATTTTAAGATAAATTTAAAAAAACAAGTCGATTTAAATTTTCTATGAAACTAAAATTACGGATCTTGTGGGGTGGAAGAAGAGTGCATTTATAGATTAACTGCAAGTTTGACTTTTAATTATTTTAAAATTAACAAAAAATTCAATAAAATTTTACTATGTTAAATAAGTTTTGTATTTTTTTTGAATAATACTAATGTTGTCACATTAGTCACAATTTCCTGAAAGTAATATAATAATCAATCTACATTTTCAATAACTATTTTGTAATCAACTTGGTATAAATTATCTAACTTTTCAAATTTGTACTGGTAAACGTACTACAATTATTATTCTCGATTATTTTCAAAAGTTGACAATAAATAAGAAAGGGGAGTAGGGAACCGAAGACCGAGTCTTCCATTTATACAAACCTAAATATTTGCCAAATAACTAAACAATGTTCTACTAAGTATGGACAAATCTTGGAACCAAACCCTATGTGGGTTCCTTGGTGATTCAGATACTGGCAGAAATGTAACAAGGAGCATCAAATTTCCCAATTTTGGGTTTGAGACTGAAAAAAAAAAAAAAAAAACTTTTCATCCCCCACGTTCAATCGAGTCACTGCAGATAAAAAATGGTTTAACAAACATGTGTAGTTTTTGTCGAAGTGTTTATGATGTCGAAGTGTGCTACATGTGCAAAAAAAAGGCTAATTATTAAATACATTTGCAGTTTCTATCACATGGTCTAACAGAATGGTTTTCCACTTTTGTTGAACAAATGGGTTGGTAGGACTTGTATAAATTCTGAACTGTGTAAGAATGACAAAAAAATCATTCTCCTCTGAGGTTGGTGTTGTTTGAGAAAGTAGAGTTCAGGAGATGGCAGGTGGGTCTTTCACAACTGGTGCTGTGACCAAGGAGAGAGCAGAACAGTATAAGGGAAGAGTCACCCCTTATGTTATCATCGCTTGTATTGTTGCTGCCACTGGGGGGTCTCTCTTTGGCTATGATATTGGGATTTCAGGTTCTTCCAAAATCAATCATAACTTTCATGGTTTCTTCTTTTCTGTGCTCAGGTTTTTTCATAATCTGTACCCTGAATGAGTTTTGGTTATTATTTATGTCTATTAGTGCTATTAAAGCTTGTTGTGAAGAAAAGTTGAACTGTGAATTGCATATCTGAGAAGAGATTCTGTTCTACAAATTCCTGATGTGAAAATTTTGGTCTGTTCTGTGTACAATCTTGGTCCTCTTTCAATGTTTCTAGCAGATGTGATTCCCATTATCATCTCAAACTGACATGCAGGATACTTAGAAAAGGTTCCAGATACTGTATGTAGTTTTCTCTTTCCAAAACCTCAGATACAGATTCCTTAGCTCTAGTGATAAAGACATTACCAAAGTTCCAACAGTGAATTACCTCATCATCCAGTTTAACCCTGATCCAAATCCAATTACTTCCCTTCCTGCCAATAATTGGCAATATAATCCCTTCTTATTTGTCCAATTCTTGTTGAGATAACAAGTTTTTGTGAATCGAGTTCGATCTACATGCTTAGTTGTGGCTCCAAATTAGGATTCTTATGTCAATCATTGAAAAGAAAAAACCCACTTAATTAAACTGTCTTTGAACATATCATGCTCATTACATCTCTTATGTTTGTTAATGGAGATAATTATCCTCATATGTGCTAATGAAGTCACCTACACTTAATGGATCCCGTGACAAAGGAATCATTTTTTTTAAGGTTTTGAATCCCACTTTAGTGAAAGGATAAAATAGGTGTTAGGAGAGATTTAAGTTCACCCTAATCAAATTGGATTAGTCATGATTGAACACGTCATTTGCCATACCAAAGATCTCAAAAAAAAAAAAAAAAAAAAAGAAAATCCAAACAGTGTTAAATGCAGTGCACTGGATCTGATAAGCAACTTTCACCATGTATAGGTTATGGGTGCCTTAGTGTCTTGGAATCATTTCCGACATCATTAACATTCATAATTACAAAATGTTAACAAATCCATTTTGTTGGAGGAAAAAGTTTCTTTTCTCATATTCTGTTTTCACTTTTAAATTATAAAAATGTCACTTTATTCTTTACTTTGTCTGTTATTTTCAAAAGTTTAAATAAGAATAGAAAAAGAAATGACGTATAAACCTCTTGAAAACAGGAAACAAGGAGAATAAAGTGCTATTTTTTGAAATTTAAAGTAAAAACAAAATACTTTTCTCAAATTAAATGGTCACCAACACAAACTAACCCAAAAGAGTAAGACTTGCTTTCTTTGGCTCTTTTTTATACGTCACTTAACTTTTTCAGTTTTTAGTTAAAGTGATTTAAAAGTGAAACTTTTAACTCATATTTGGATTTATATCCTTATAAAGTCCATATCTACACTGCATTGTCACATATGCTCGAGAACACAGATTGGATAATTCTTGTGCTTGAGAACTCATGTTGTGAGGAACAGGAAAGGGGGAACTTAAAATTGCTACCGTATTGTTAGATAATAAATAAACTGTATTTAGATTATCTTTCTTGTTCTGTGTCCTTAATTTTATGTTTTAGTCTAATCATTGGCGGAATTGAGCTTGTAGCAGTAATACTAGTAATTGCGTGATTGCTCATAAATAAGAGTATTAGGTTAAGGTAATGCACAACACTAAATCCTGTCAATAATATATTCTAGTTTATTATTGTTAGCCATCTCTCTCATTTTCTTTTGCCTTAGAACCTTATTGAAGTTGAGAATTTTTCTGATGCATGTTTTATGGTTAATAGGTGGGGTTACATCCATGGATGACTTCCTTAAAGAGTTCTTCCCTGCAGTATACAGACAGAAATTACATGCACATGAAAATAACTACTGCAAGTACGACAATCAGGGTCTTGCCGCATTTACATCTTCTCTGTACATTGCTGGTTTGATTTCGTCCTTGTTGGCATCTCCTGTGACAAGAAAGTATGGTCGTCGAGCAAGTATCATAGGTGGTGGTATCAGCTTTCTGATTGGATCAGCCCTGAATGCTTCAGCTGTGAACCTCACAATGCTGATATTAGGCCGGGTCATGCTTGGTGTTGGCATTGGATTTGGAAATCAGGTAGTGATCAAATGCTTTGAAAGGTGTGAGTGTTAAGAACATTGAGGGAAATGTTGACATGTGTTTATAAAATTTTACAGGGAAAGAATTAGTAATATGATTGAAAGAGTCTATGTAGAGGTAGAAGATAATCCAGTTATACCTTGAAAGTTGAAAACTTCTTTTCCTGGTTATTGTTTTGAAGGCTATTCCACTTTATTTGTCAGAGATGGCACCAACACACCTTCGAGGTGGTCTGAACATGTTGTTTCAAGTTGCAACCACTCTTGGGATTTTCACAGCTAACATGGTCAATTATGGAACACAAAAGATCAAGCCTTGGGGATGGAGACTGTCCCTTGGCTTGGCTGCAGTGCCAGCACTTTTGATGACCGTGGGAGGGATATGCCTTCCTGACACTCCAAATAGCTTAATCGAACGAGGATTGATGGAAAAAGGAAGGAAGCTGCTTGAAAAAATCAGAGGAACCAACGAGGTTGATGCAGAGTTCCAAGATATGGTTGATGCAAGCGAGTTGGCAAACTCAATAAAGCATCCATTTCGTAACATCCTTGAAAGAAGGTACAGGCCAGAGTTGGTGATGGCAATCTTCATGCCTACCTTTCAGATTCTCACTGGCATAAATTCCATTCTCTTCTATGCTCCGGTGCTGTTTCAAAGCATGGGATTTGGAGGAGATGCATCACTCATCTCTTCAGCCTTGACTGGTGGAGTTCTTGCTGCTTCAACATTCATTTCCATAGCAACAGTAGATAAGTTAGGCAGGAGAGTTCTTCTTGTCAGTGGCGGAGTACAAATGATCACATGCCAGGTAAGAAAAATTCTAATCATGCTTAATATATCCATTCTGGTGGGAAATAATGCTAGAAGCGAAACCAAAACACCAATTTATTGTATGATGTTTCACTTTAGAACTCATGTTAAATATTCAGATACGAGTCTAGTCCCACATTAAATCTAAGTCAGAGTCTAGTCTCATATTAACTAGAAATAAGAAAGTTGAATAACATATCAAAAAAGAAAACTTATAATCTAACGTCTTAAGATTTTTGGTTAAAAGTAGTATCAATGTAAATGTTATACAACTTCTCTAGAAGAGACAAAACTATCAGAATTTATTCATAAGCTAGACTCCAAGGATTAAGATAGACCATGTGGCCTAACAACATATAGTTATAACTTGCAAGTCAAGATTCTTGCAAATTGCAAAGTGGTTGTTTATCATAAAAGGTTTAGTGTCTAAGAAGAGGTGTAGTTTACTTTATTTTGCAGAGCAATTGATTATACTCTCACTCTTCTTGTGAGCAGATTGTAGTGGCCATTATTTTAGGGGTGAAGTTTGGAGCCGACCAAGAATTGTCAAAAGGATTTTCAATTTTGGTGGTTGTGGTGATATGCCTATTTGTTGTGGCTTTTGGGTGGTCATGGGGTCCACTTGGGTGGACAGTTCCCAGTGAGATATTTCCATTGGAAATCCGGTCAGCAGGGCAGGGAATAACAGTAGCAGTAAACCTTCTGTTCACTTTCATAATTGCTCAGGCCTTCCTTGCCCTTCTCTGCGCATTCAAGTTTGGGATCTTCCTCTTCTTTTCTGGGTGGATTACCATCATGACCGTATTTGTTTATCTGTTCCTACCTGAAACCAAGGGGATTCCCATTGAAGAGATGTCGTTTATGTGGAGGAAGCATTGGTTCTGGAAAAGAATATGCCTCGACTCATGTTAACATCTTAATTACTTCACACACAAATCTTGAGCAGGATTCAGATCAGGAATCTTTATCAATAATTATACTGTCCTATATAGTAAAATATACAAATTATTATTTTACTGAGGAGGTCTAGTGTCTGTAAAAAATTAAAATAATGGATAAGTAATCAAGTACACCTTTCGAGATTACAAGAATCAATAGAAAGCTCGCTGGATCAAAATGAGTAAATTTTAACCAGTTTCACTCTATTTAAGAGGATCATCCCAGAAATATTCTTCAATTAATTGAGATTGGTTAAGTTTCGGATCCCTCAAACATGATGGATGAACTTTGCAATGATAACAAATAAATTAAATTTAAAAAATATAAAAGGATAAATAAGATATTTTATAATAATAAATATAGTGAAATTAAATTGCTAAACTAGCTTGTAATAATATCACATTCTATAAGACAGAACAACACACTCTTTAGCTTCTTTACTTTGTTTCAATAAAATTATCTAATATCTAACTTTGAAAAAATAAATTCTAGAATAAGTCGAATATCCGTACTTATTTTTTTATTTGATGTTAAATCAATCCTTAATGTGTTATTTCGAAGATAAAGTTGTAGATTTGATTTACACTATTAAGAACCCATATAATATTTGTTATAAAATATAAAATATGGCTTTTTAAATTGAGTATGGAAATAGGCATGTATATATTTCCATACTCCTCGTCACCATTTCAAATTACTACAACACTCCTAATTTATTAGATAGCATAAAAAAACTTATTTTCATTATTCTCTCTTATTCTTAATTTCATTTTATCTTGAAAACCTTTATTTCTTTCCTTTGAACTTTTCATTCTCTCAAAATGTTAACTTGTTCAATATTTATAAAGTTTACTCACATTTTAAAGATACTTTCCCTTCTAATATAATTTTTATTACACATTTTTTTAGTAGAGTTTGTTCAAATGATGTGTTGTATATAATGAAACATAAACCTCAAATTAGAGTCTTTTATTCAACCACATTTCTTCTTGGAAAGGTATAATAAATTATATTATCTTGCCTTTTTTATACTCAACTGAGAAGTCAAACTCCATGAGTTTAACTAGTCACTACTGCGAAAAATTTGTTGATAACCATTGATCCAAAATTTACTTTAAGGCTCTAATGATCAGTTCTAACAATAAATATGTATTCAAAAAGTAACGTTTCTTTCTCTGAACAACAAAAGATAACAACAAATAACTCTTTGTCATATGTAAACAGAGTATTGCATATTAAGGATTTTGTTGATATAATCTGTAGGGTGTTGCTCTTGCATTATAAGAACCCCATCCCACAACCCGAGATATCAACTTCCACCATAAAAACTTTAGAAATATCAGGAAGAGCTAAAAGTAGAATATAATTAAGCAATTCTGTTAGTTTTTGAAATGTCAGTTTAGCATAATGAGTCCAACTAAATCCAATTTGTTTAAAATGTATTTTGTTTGGATTTGTATATACACACTTGAAGAAGTGATTAAATAATCATTGTTTATGGAATTTTTCTAGTTTTAGAAATGCAAAGACTCGAAGAACTTGAGAGAGAATAACCAACCACGTAAAAATGAAGAGAAGAATTATAAGAAATGTGATGAATCTATTACAAGTACATCCAGAAGATCAGTCATATACAGTAAAAATGACATAGCTAACACACAGCCAATTTATCCTCTAAATTATTGACACGTGGCAACCTACTAATTCAGTTTACTTGACTAACAACTTCACATTTTTCGCAACATCCAACTCAAACTCATACTCACTTTATATCCTATATTACGATCTATACTTTTAATTCTCTAACTAATGAATGTCAGAAATATAATTCTTAAATGGATCTGCTTTTAGTTCACACTCACATGTTATAGATGTAGAAATTCTTTATCACTAAATATTATTTTAGAGTTTAATACTTACAATATATTTATACTTATTAAAATATGAAAATAATTTTTTATCTTAGTTCTTATTTATGAATTTATTTGATTTATTTATAACTTTTTTACTTTTAATTATTTATTTATAAAAATAAAAAGAAACATATATATATATATATATATATATATATATATATATATATATATTAATGCAATAAAATATAAATACACAAAGTGCATGTATTTTCTTAGTATTATATAAAAAGATATATCTTTTGGTAATTTTTTGTAATGTTTTACTTTCTAATAAATAAAAATAATTTATTTATTAAATAATAGAAATGATTAATAATTTTTTTTCTATTTCAAAATAATTAAATATTTTTTCCTTTAAAAATAATTATCATATAATTTTTTAATACTATTCCCACATATATAAATATTAAAACTTTAAAATTATATCATTTTAATATAATAGAAAGAGAAATATACATATATTTTTGTTAATTTTAATAAAATTTTGGAAATATTAAGTTTGAATGAATTAAAAAAATAAAAACTTAACTTATTCTGATTTTTTGTTATTTCATTGATAGGTTTGTTGAAACTTCAATCAGGCTTGTAAACAAACCTACCCTAGTCATGTGATCTAATGGAAGATGAGAATCCCTCCCCTCTCTTTATATTCCATCAAACTCAGTCTTTTCTTGAAGAAGGAGCTTTCTTATCTTCATTTTGCAAATATGGGAACCTCTCTTCTTCTCCGCTCCCACGATTGTCTTCAAGATCGCGATGCTTTGCCCATTACTTCATCTTCCATTAGATCACAAAGAAACCCTAATCCCAACCCTAACCCTTATCAGAATCGCCGTCGGAGGCTCTACGACTGCGATCGCATGGTGGTGAAGGCCCCCGACGCAAACCTCGTCATGGGCCAAGTCAAGATCCTCAAGAGAGGCGAGAAGCTGAGCCCCGAGAACACCAGTTCCAGCGATGATGGTTTTGATCTGGTTTTGGGATCCACGATCCGGTTGGGTCCGGATCCGAGTTCTGTTCCGGTTCCGGAATTCCTCGCTCTGAGGCGGTGATGATGATGAATTGGTAGATTTGAGCGTTGATTGAGCGCACGTGATACCTCACGTGAGGACTGGTTGTTGGGAAGTTTCGTGATCATTTGATCTGATTGCATGGTCTCGACGAGGGAATGATTGGATTTATTTTGTTCGGAGAGCATGATCCTTGGGTGCAAGGCAATGAAGATAAAATCGGAGGCGAAAGGGGAAAGCTTTTGGTCCCGCGAAGCCTTTAGGTCACCCTTGAAGACAAAAAAAAAAAAAAAAAAAAAAAAAAAAAGGGTTATCCTATTGTAAATTCCCATTCCCATAGTGTTGATTAAATATACCACATCAGTCTAGTAATATCTGTGTGTGGTGTTGCGTTGTGTTTTGTTTCTTGGATTTGTTTAGTTCTGAAAATTAATAGAATAAAATTTCTGGTATTGGTGGCAGTGTATGATTCAGATAGATATCTCTTATGACTTGAATTGAACCTGCAATGTTATCTGGGAGGAACAATTGATTTGATACAATTGGTGATTTCTTTGGGTGGATTTTTAAATTGCGAAATTGGTGCGTCTGATCAAACCTACCAATATTGTGATGCATGTTTTGGTTTATTTAATGAACTGCTTCATACATGTTAAACTGGCCAATAGTAAATTGATATTATTTCTATAGTTGAGGTGCAAGGGCTATTGGGGCTTGGGTCTTGACCAAATCCCTGTTACACGTGAAAGAGGAAAAAAAATGTGGGTGTGCAAGTTACTCTTATCTTTCAAACTGGCGAACGATTATGTATTAAATTAGATTCGTAGCTAAAGCATATAGTGCTTTTTCGTTGGTATTGCAGAATGACCACGAAATCCTTTTCTTGTGTTGCATGCGTCATTGACACCGACTACACTAACACGACGATGGTAGTTTGTGCCCACTGGCCCCATAGGCCACTGTAGTAATAATACTATCTCACTCTCCATTTTACTCAAATATTTGAATATTCAGGAGAAATCATTGCTAAAAGTATGGAGGTTTGTTTAAATAATTGGGGAATGAAGGGAGTTCTTAGTATTACTGCAGATGAGCTACATCAAATGATGTTGGAGTTCAATACCTTGGAAGAAGGATGTTATCATGGAATTGCCTTGTCTTGAAGGGATAATAATTAAACATGTGAAATCATCTCCTCCAAGATAATTAAACATGTGATGTGTGGAGCTAAAGGTCATCTTTGTTTTGACATCGAAAATATGTAAAATTCAACTTATCTAATGTTAGAGATAGCCTTGAAATTTAAATGTCTTTGACTTGTTGTATAAGCAAGACAAGAGATTTGGTGTTGGATTGTCTAAAAACAATGGTAGTGTGCCATTAGAAGAAGATTGGAACCATGCTAGGTCGGTTATACCATTTTTAAAACTTCTCTTTTTTATCAGCATACCATTTTTAAAACTACCATTCATATTTCTAATTCTTCCTAAACCCTAAACTACTCATATGTTTATGAGGAATTTAATTCAACATTATTAGATGAAAATGAAGATGACAATCTTATTTTAGGATGGTTCATGAAATAGTTAACTAGATCATGAAGTAATTTTAAGTTTTTTAAAATTTTGTAGGATGTTAATGTAAGTATTGAAACTGATTTGTCTAATACTTAAATTGAATGTAAATTGCTTTTCATGACCAACAAGGATAAACTTTCAATTAGATACCCTCCATATTATAATCCCTTCCCATAATTATAGGTGTATAAAAGGAAGTCAGAAGAATGAGAAGAATTAGAGTTTTGTCTGAAATTGGCAGGCTCACTGAAGGATGATTAGACAAGTGAATTGGTCTTAGTCCTGCATATGCATAATTACTATAAAATCTTGGATTGAGATTGGGAGATATGAAATCATATAGGCAAAATGATGAGCCTCCACAACCCCACCGTAGCATTCACAACGCCACCCAACTACGCGGCCAGACTCTCCGACCTACTCAGCCTCAGCGCCTACACTCCCCTCTGGTGCCCCACGCTTCTCATCCAACCCCTTCCCTCCACCCTCGCCCCCCTCCTCTCCCCTCACTCCCTCCAGCGCTTCTCCGCCATCGCCTTCACTTCCCGAACCGCAATCCAAGCCTTCCTCCAAGCTTCCACCTCTCTCTCTCACCCTCCGCTCCCTCCCGACGGCCCCACCTTCACTCTTGCCGCTCTCGGCAAAGACGCCGACCTCATCGACGCCCAATTCCTCTCCTCATTCTGCACCAACTCCAACCGACTCTCCGTCCTCGTGCCGCCCACTGCCACGCCAAGTGCCCTTGCGGCGGCCCTCGGGGACGGCAGCGGCCGGAGCGTGTTGTGTCCGGTCCCGCGGGTTATCGGCGTGAATGAGCCGCCGGTGGTACCGGGTTTCCTCCAAGAGCTTCGGCGCGGGGGCTGGGTCCCTGTTCGAGTGGAGGCTTACGGGACGAGGTGGGCCGGGCCCGGGTGCGCGGAGGGCATTGTGACGGCGAGCGAGGAAGGAGGATTGGATGCGGTGGTGTTCACCAGTACCGCTGAGGTGGAGGGCCTGCTCCAGAGCTTGAAGGAGTTTGGGCTGGGCTTTGCGGACTTGAGACGGAGGTGCCCAAGACTGGTTGTTGCGGCCCATGGGCCCGTTACAGCGGCTGGGGCCCAGAGGCTTGGAGTGGAGGTTGATGTGGTGAGTTCCAGGTTTGGGAGCTTTGATGGAGTTATTGATGTTCTTAATGTTACATTCTCAAGGTTTGGAGTTTAGATGGTAGAATTGAAATTTGAATTTATTTAGCCTTGTAATTAGAACTCCATTTCTTGGGGTATCGTTGTTAGTGACTGTACTTTGTTTCCGAAATGGATTGGGTAAATGTGCTTAATAAAGCTATAAATTCTGCAAAACCTTCAATGGCTTTTGGAACTTGTATGAATAGCATATGATGAGATTTTCATGGACAGCATTGTCTCGATTCGATCAGTTGTTCAATGATTTGTTAGGGATTATATTTAACATAGGAAAAGAAACGTTTGAAAGTGGAAGTGTATGAGCGACTTAACGAGGGAGTGGGTGAGAAATGAAATTTCAGAGTTTTCAAAACTGAAATAAGGTAATAAACCCTAAACCTAGAACCTTGAACGTATACCTTAGCGCGAGAAGACACATGACACGTAGACAGAACGAGATCGAGAGACATAGAGGCAAAAGAGACATAGAAAGGGACACATTATCCTCAGGTGTGATTGTCATTTGAATATAATGACATATGATGATGTCAACGTATCAAAACTCAAGAACAGAAACCTTTGAATATGTGTCAGAGAATAAATTTGGCATTTGAAAATGTGTGTGTGAATGAAAAAATGAACCATCAAAGAAAATAGACAACGGCAGACAGACCTTAGCGCAAAGTCAGATCCGATGAACGAACATTTTAGTGCGAATGAGAAGTGAGGAAGCAAACGACAGGCAAAGAGACACCGATGAAAGGGGCATACGCTCATTGTGAACGGAAAACATGCACTTTCCCAACCTTAAACAAATTTTAATTTCAAATTTCCCAACTCTAAACAAATTCCAATTTCAAATTTCTTTGTTAGACTATACTCAAATGAAATTTTTTCATGTCAATGTCACGTGGTGTCAACACGTCCATTTTTCAATGGTGACATCACATATCTAGAATTCGTGATAGAGGATAATTTTGGTATTTAAAAATGTGTGTTTATTGAAATGAAATATGTGAATAAAAAATTTAATTCCTAGGCATGGATTTACAGAAATAGTAGTGTTTGAACGACTTAATGAGAGTGCGTTCACTGAAATGAAATGTGTGAATAAAAAATTTAATTCCTTGGCATGGGTTTATAGAAATGGAAGTCTTTAAGCGACTTAATTAGGGAGTGAGCCAGGAATGAAAGTTCAGAGTTTTCGAAACCAAAATAAGGCTAAATCTTAAACCTAAAACACGCTGACTAACCACCAATAAAAATGGATAATGACAGCAGAGGCGAAGATCTTAGTGTAAAGATTGATTCGACAAATGAACACCTTAATGTGAATGAGAAGGCACACGACAAACAAAGAAAAATTGAGACGCAGAGCGAGACTGAGACGAGAGGTAAGGTGACACCGAAAAGGACACTTGGTAAGGTGACACCGAAAAGGGCACACGCTACGGTGAATGGGAACCATGCCCTTTCTTAACCTTAAACAAATTTTAATTTCAAAATTTTCAATACTAAACAAATTCCAATTTTAAATTTTTTTCTGTGGATCACACTCAATTAAAAATGATTTTTTTTTTCATGATTTTTCTTTCATGTTTCCACATGAATGGTATTCTTTTTGCATCATGTTCGAAAGAAGAGATGCTTCCCAGTTAAAATATTTATTGTTGAAATTATGTATTTATTAAATTAAAGAAAGAATAAATTTGGAATGAAACTATAATTTATGTTATCACTAATTAAAATTACAAACTTACCTATCATCTATGAAAGAATAAACATTAAGTCAAAAGTTTCATCACTAGAAGATGTCAAGTATTTTCCATCAGTCTAATCTATGATTTTTCAAGGCTTACTTGGTGTTTATGATGAAACAAAAATCTAAAGCTTAAGATTTAATAAAACAGCATGGAGATAGAAGATGACACTCAATATTATGAATTCAAATGAATTCCATTTCAAATAAAAAATGTTTTATGAAGTAGACAGGGAGAGAGTGGGACAGAAATGTGTAGCACACTGAAACAATGAAAATATGTATTATACAAGCTGCAAACTCCTTTAATTACATACGTGCAAACTTGTTATCTAAGCAATCACTATATGTTTCCAATGGTTTTGAACGCAGTGACTAACGAAATTTTATTGCCCTTCTTTCGAAGTTCTGCCATCATCTATATGTTTTAGCCCTGACAGATGCTTGACAACATCTTCCATTGATGGTTGATCAGAAGACCTGCTTCTAGTGCAAAACATAGCAACCTCAAGAACCAGTTTAATCTCATGCAATGAACTTGCGGAGCTTGTTTCGTTCTCATTATAAATTTCTCTCAAGAGATCCTCCCATGGTTTGCTGTGTATGCTGGCTCCTGCATTTCTCAACCTTCCTCCACTTAAAATTTCCAGAATCATCTCCCCAAAATTGTAGATATCCATGCGCAGTTCTTCATTTGTGGCCTCATCGTATTCTGTCACCAAAAAATAAACATGAACCAGTTTTTAATAGTTCTCTGCTATGAACCTAAGGTATATGCTTCTGGATCAGTGCATCCACCTATAGATCACTTGGATATTCCTAAAGCTTGAAGTGTTAAATGGGACCATTGTATATTACATGCATGATACACATTGTTGTGTTTATATGACAAGGAAAGGACAATAATTTAGTTTAATTTTCTTGCAGTAAAATCTTTTGCAATGACATCAATTATTCCAAGTACTAATGTTGAAGTAAATGTTATAAACAACAGTCTTGCAATACATGTCTGTCTATAAAAAAAGATTCTAATCAAATTCAATATTTGAATGATGTACCAAATTAATGCATATGCATATTGCACACACTTGTTTATCATACCTGCTTCCCACTTGGTTATGGTGGGTGATGAGCCTTTGCTCAACCTCAAAACCTGTTTGAACCCAAATTCTGCCAAATGGGGTTCCATATTTTCGTCAAACACAACGTTGCTAGGCTTCAAGTCTCCGTGGGGTATTGCTGGGTAACATTCATGGTGAAGAAAGCATAGTCCTCTTGCTATTCCAACCACTGTTCTGAATTTTGCTGACCAATCCCATTTCATTTCCATTTTCTCAGCCAAATTCCCATTGGGCAAGTAATCATACAAAAGATAGACTAAATGCTGGTTGTGGCAAAACCCCAGTAGTCTGATTAAATTCTTGTGCCTTGAGTTTCCCAGTCTCCTTATAAATTCTGACACAACCTTGATGCTCCTAGCTTCCCATTCTATCTTCTTGACCAAAACTGTTATTCCTGTAGGCAGAACAGCCTTTGCAACTGCTGGTGGTGGTGATGTAACTTCTGTTGGTTTTGTGGCAGTGAGGCTCGTCAAAACATCATTTGCTGTGAACTGAGGGAGACCCACGTATGAGACCATCTTCCATTGACTTTTTATCCCCCTTCTCAAATAAAATATTCCAAAAGTAAGTCCCAGAAGAACTATCACCAACCCTACAGACAGTAGCACAATATGTGTAATCTTCCACGTGCCTTTGCTGCCCAATATTCCAACTGAATCAGGGCATGATCTTAGGGGTGCTCCACATAGCTCTGAATTTCCAATAAATGCACTTTTTCCCATCAATTTGAATGCCTTTCCTGTGGGTATAGAACCAGAGATATTGTTAAAGGACACATTCAGAAGTTGTAAACTTGAAGAACTACCAAACTCAGCAGATATGAGGCCATTGAACTTGTTGTTTGATAGGTCCATCACAGCAAGAACCGGAATACTTGCAAGCTCATCAGGTATATGACCCGTTAAGTTATTGTTGGAAAGGTTGATTTTTTCAAGAGCTCTACATTTGGAAGCACTGTTTGGGATGATTCCAGATAAGTTATTGCTATCTAGATCAATAACTGAGATTGATTTGCAGGACTCAAACAGGGGAAGACCACCAGAAATAGCACAAGAAGATGCTGAAAAATTTTGAAGTTGGGGCAAAGACCATGTTTGTGCAGGGATGGTACCTCCTAGTTGCAGATTATAAGAGACATTAAAATACTGCAGTTGAGTGGCTTGAGAAATATCTGAGGGAATGCCACCAACAAAGTTGTTCCTGGAGAGATCGACGTATAAGATATCAGGAAGATGGCTGAATTTGAAAGTGATTTCTCCTGAAAATGAGTTATCTTCTAGGCGAAGGCGAACGAGGGAAGAGCAATTGGAGATTGATGAGAGATCACCTGTGAAGTTGTTTGAAAACAGTATCAGCTTAAACAGTACTCCACTCACACAGATGTCTGGTGGTATGCTTCCAACTAAATTGTTTGTGGAAGCATCCAGCCACTTTAGTTTGGAGTTCCTCCCTAAGCTCTGGGGAAGTGACCCAGAGAAGCGATTGTTCCAAATGAGAAGAGTTTCCAAGGATGGGAGTTGAGCGATTCCTTCAGGAACAGTGCCACTCATGTCATTGTACATGAGACTGAGTAGTCTTAGGTTCTTCAGCGCTGAGAAGCTTTCGGGAATGGACCCTGAGAGTAAGTTATCAGAGAGATCTAAATCTGCCAGGGATTCAATGTTACTGAGCTCACTTGGCACTGTTCCTGTGAGCTGGTTTCTGAACAAGAAAAGTGATTGCAAATTGGTGAGGTTGGAGAGTTGCTTTGGTATATGGCCTGATAGATTTGCTCCTGCTATGTCAAGATACTGAAGCTGACTCATGTTACCTAGTTCGGGTGGTATAAAGCTCTGGTATTGGTTGTACCCAATCTCCATGTGGGTCACTGTTTTGAGGTTACCCAGTTCTGAAGGTATACTTCCTGAGAGAGAGTTTCCGGCAAGATGAAGAAACTGAAGGCTTTTGAAAGAACCATATTCAGATGGAATTGAATTTCTGAAGTAGCTCCCAGCAAGATTGAGAACTTTAAGGTTTGCTAGCTGTGAAAATTCAGCAGGCAATGACCCTGAAAAACTGTTGCTGAAGGCATCAAGAACAACCAAATTTTGGAGCCTAGTAATTCCACCAGGGAAGGAACCAGAAAAGTTGTTTCTGCTGATGTCCAAGCTTGTAAGGCTGGTGAGGTTGAAAATCTCAGCTGGAAGCTGCCCTGAGAAGAAATTGTAGCTGAGGTTGAGACTAGTGAGGTTTGTGAAGATGCCAAATTGCTTCCCTGACAATACACCTCCCAGTTTCTTCATGGAAAGGTCTATAGAAGTTACAGTGGTTGAGTCATTGTTACACTTGACACCTGACCAAGAACAAGCATAGTATTTCCCAGTTAAGTTTTCTCCTGAGGGTACCACCCAGTCTTGCAAGCTGTTATCATCATCAAGAAGTTCATGTTTTAGGCTGAGAAGTGCTTCTGAGTAAGGGTCGATTGCTAGAACTGCTGATAGCATGAAGGTGGTAGCAAGAAGATTGATGTAGAAGCACTTGAAAATCTCCATTGGAACTTGAATAGCACAAGGGAGAGGGACAACTGTATGTACCCTAGGCAAAGGCAAAAGCAAGGGTGTCAGAATAAAATAAGAGTGTGCATATTTTTTTGTTTTGTTGCATTAGGAATGCATGGGGAATAGAGAAAGGAAATGACACTGTACATATGAAAGAAGAGATTGATTAGTTGGTTCAAAAATATTGCTATGGGGTTACTTTGGAGGAGGCAGTAGGTCCCTTGTGTGTTTATTTATTTGGATGGTGTTTGCCATTAGGGAATAAAGCCTTTAAATCTGAAATTATCTTTTTGTAACTTTTTTCATTTTGAGGGAAATTCAAATACTTTTATCGTTACTCTGTGCCTCGTGGGACATGAAATGGATCAAGTTCGTCCATATCTCTGTCCTTTGTATACATGGAGATCATAAAGGTCCGTTGCATGGTCTTTTTCGGCTCACAGAAAGCCAAATTTCTTAATTCAGTAACATGGCTATATCATGAGTAAGATGTGAAAAGAAAATTGTCATATACTACAGTATATATGTTTAAAATTACTTCATCTTCCAGTGCTAATGAATGGTTCCATCTTTTTTTATCTAGCTAAATAATTACCAGATATGATGCACGGGTGTAAAAAGTTTAGATATGATTAAGACTATAGTCATGATTCATGAACTTGGACCAGTGCCATGTAACTCATTTTATAAACGCCCTTTTCCAATCTACCACCTTCAACAGGATAAAGGTTAAAATTTTGTGTTCCAGTTATAAATAAAATCAATGTTAGAGATCGTAATACACATTTTAATAAAATATTTATGGCATTCAAATTTAAGTAACAACAGATTTTATTTATAGTTAGTTATTTTTGTTAAAATAATTTTTATCAAAATAAAAATAATAACAAACAATACTGATGAATTAATGAATGATAGGTTTCAATATAGATCTATTAATTTTTGTTTTAAGTGCAGTGCTTGTAATTTACAGGCTGATTGTAGTTGAAATTTTTTTAGTAATTTTGGATATTTAAACTTCTTAAACGACGAAGGAAATTTGGTGGTTAAAGAACTAAACTAGACTTATAAATTATAAAGGTTTAAGAATTTGACATGTTAATTGGCGCATGCCAAGTGTTGAGTGAGTGAAGGTAAACATGGATGTATTGACCATTGGTTGTACTGGTTATGCTTATTTATATTGGTGACAAATTTAAAAAGTATTGAAGAATAGATGAGTGGTTTTCTCTCCTTATATAGAAACAAATATAAAATATATTTAGACCTTTCTATAATTTTATTTTTATAAATATAAATAAAATAAATTTTATATAAATTAAAATTAATTTATATATAAGTTAATATGTAGAAATATTTTATGTATTTTAAATTTAAATATAAGTTAATTTTAAATTTTATAGAATTTATTGTATTTTATTATTTTATTATTCTATTATTATTAAAAAATAGGAAAAGACACAATAAGAAATAATTAAATTGTATTTTAAATTTTTTTATAGGTTTTTATAAGTATGTCTGAATAAGTCCAGTCAGACAATAGATTTTCTTAGATGAATTACCAAAGATTTTTACAACTGAGTTTGGAAATTTCTCCTGCTTAAGTTAGAGTACAATTATAAAATGGAACATAATAAGTTAGGAAAAGGGAAAAAAATTACCCAAAATATTATTTTAATGATTAATCTAATAATATAAATTAAGTCTTAATTATTAAATAAATATTTAAGTTATATTGATAGTTTACTGCCGCAAAATAAAAAATATGACTTACCTTTACGGATAAATTACTTATGACTAACATGAACATTTTTCTATATAAATTACTCCTGACTCACTACGAATATCCTTTAAACAATAAGTCATCTTAACATATATTTCTGTATTAAGTGACTGCACCAGGTTAGTGGAAGAACAAAGAAAGACAAGCTTTGTGATATAAATGTCCTTTATCCTTTAATTATGGCATAATATATGATAAAAATAAATAAATAAATTTGTTTGATATTTTCACTGCATAAATACTGAGCGACACCTCTCAAGATTATCTTATTTGGAATATTTTTTTCATTGATTAATCATTTGGTTCAAGCTAATATATTAGAATCGAGATTCATTCTAAAATCTATTTTTCATATTCTTGGAGCAATGAGGAATAAACCTTTACTTAAAATTTTAAATATATATATATATATATATATATATATATATATATATATATATATATTACGCAAGAGATTCGTATTCTTGTTTAGGAGTCAATGGATAATACAATTGTAGTTTAAGATTTTGAGAGAATTTTCAGAACAAAATCTATAAAAGTATCATCTATTTCCTTTCTAAGAATAAAGGACACAAAAACCTAATATTTTGTTTCAACGGTTGTTGAATTAAGTCCTTTACTACAAAAAGAATCAGCAAAAGACAACCAAAAATTATTGAATTGTGGATGAGAATTTCTGAAATACCAACAGCACAAAGGGCTGCAAACCTACTTAATTGGTGCCTTTTCACGAGAGTCAGGACCCTGCACCACCTAATCTCACAGACCTCCCGTGACTTCGAGAGATGTATAATGAATATTGCATTTGCATGCTATATATTGTTGTGATAATTTTCTGAAATGAAATTCATAGATATTTAACTGAAAAATAAAATTTAATTTTCTTTAACTAAATAGATTATTACTTTTACATATTATATTATTTTATAATTTTAAAAAGACGACATCATTGTATAATTTAAATAATACAAAATTGTATTTTTTATATTATAATTTTTTAATTACAATAAACAAAGAAATGAGCCAACAAATTATAATGGGCAAACTAAGCTTGTGATACTTTACCAAATTGATGGCAGAATAAGATGCTAAACCCAACTTGTTTTATTATCTAAATGGAGTAGAAATATACTGTTTTCTCCATGTCAAACTTAAGAAAAGAGTAGTGAAAATTCTTTTTTTTTATATATAAATACACGACGTTATTAACTTGTGCAAATAAATTATGATATCAAGTAAGCGTATTTTCAAAAAATGAGCTTTTATGATTAAAATCCTACAAATAACATTTTGTGAAACAAATATTGCTGGTGTTTGGCACATTGCCTTCTACTTGTCTACTTTCCACCTAAATTTCTAATCTTACCTACTTTTCTACTAGGAAAATAACTGTTAAATTCCCCATTCAGAATTTTTCTATGAAAAGTGAATATCTTATATCTTGCTGATTTGAATAAAAGAAAAGAAAGACATGCCACACCTCAAAACTAGTTAAGATCATGATGATGCATGGGGTGAAAAAGTGTAAGAATAATACATATAAGAAAAGAAGAGAATTTGATGAAAGAGAAACTGTGTAAAAGAGAGGTATAATTCTAAGTCACCGTGTGGCCTAGGACTGCACAATTACACAGCTTTTGAGAAAGAAGAAAAGTAGGATTCAGTTGGACTAGATTCCCACTAGAGTCAAAAGTGTTGGAGCTCACTGCATCTGATTTGGTACCTCTTTGATTTATCAAATCTCTTTAAGTTTTGAGAAAGGTTTAGACAGCCGAATTATTAACAAGATAATTGAGACATATAAGACTTTTTCTTTTTGTTGATAAAGTGATGATGGTTGCAAAGCATCTACTCGAATAACAGTAACTACAATTAGGTGACTTTGGGATCATCAATTATTGGCAACGTTAACCTCAATTAGGTGACTTTTATGATTTTCAATTTGTCATAAAGTCCAGAGAATGGGACTCTCTGTAGAGAAAACAACAATGAATAGTCAAAAGTTTACATTCAGAGCTAACAAAATTGAAGCATACTTGTTTTTAATAGAAGATTTTAAAGCAATGTCTTCACAAGTTTTTCAAAAATTGATTTCAAAATCAATTGAAAGAGTTGCTATACGAATCACATGTTTTAACATCATATATGAAACTATATTATTTCGATGGGGTATATTATTTTGATGTGGTGCAGGAAGCAAATGTGAAGCAAAAGTGGGGTGCAGGAAGCAACTGCCATACGGCTTAGTTTGCTATGTGGGGAACTAATTTTCTAGGATTCAAAAATTGAATTCTTGTGTTTTTCTTTTTATTTGTAGAGTGTTTATAAAACTTAAAAAGTATGTAATGCGACGCTTAATTGGTGTAACTGAGTATATAACTTGAAATTATATAATGTGACACTTGAAATAATAACACAACATATTTATATCAATTCCCACATAACTCTTTAACTACATTTAGCTTTTCTTTGAAAAATTCTTAAAGTATTCCAATAATAAAAAACTTAATCACACTCGTATATAATAATAACCATTATAACATATATTTAATCATCTTATACAAAATTTCACTTGAATGCTAAGGTCGCTAAACTTATTGTTAAACTAATTTTCTAAATCTTACAATTAATTACACATTATTACCTAAAACATTATTTCCATTAATTTCACCTATTCATAGCATAATCTTTTTTTTTTCTTAAACATTTCCTATGTAAAAAAATGGTGCGTATATAAACAATGTCACATCGTTTGTTCAGAAGGTAAATCTTATTAAGCAACGTTGCTCAACTTTAAGCAACCTTGTATAATCAACTGCATTGGAGATATCGTTAATGGTTTAAAATGAAAATACCAACCTTATTGTACGTGTGTTGTTTTTCTCATGCTTTTGCTGTTAAAAGCACTAATTTTCTTTCTTTTTTTTCTTAGCAAGGAAGACTCAACTAATATATTAGCTTTATTTAGATATAATTAAGTGTCTTGTACAGTATTAAGTGTTTTAACCTTCGATTCAATCTCATTAAAAGAGTGGTAAATCTCGTAACAGGTGAACCAAAAAAATTGGAAAATAGTAAAGGACAAGCACAATCGAAACAACGGGGCAGTAAATTATGAAGGGGACCAAGCTTGGATAACTGGGAGACAAAAAATGGGAAAAAAATATGTATGCTCGTACAGAAAATTCACCAGACTCATTTTTTGAGTCTTGGGTGTAACTATAAACATTTGAACCAAGTAAAAGAGAAGAGCCAGGCTATTTAACACTTTTGGCTGAACACATCAAACCTCTAACGGCACAGCAGATTCAGGTTTTAAGCGGTTTAATCGGACAGTTCCAAGTAAGTACTCAGGCAGCTCTGCTTCTTCTTTCGCCTGCGAACATGGCATCAGTAAATATCAGAATAACGTGAGAAGGTTGAGGAATCAAGAGCTTATTCATTGTTACCCACACACCCAGTGGCATGCAATAGATGTTGACATGCTTTATGCAAGGAATCAAACACACATACACACTAAGTTATCATATTTTGCCATCGTTTTAATTTGCTTTTGTCTCTCTCGTTTTTTCCTATATGCTAATATTGATATATATATGTGCTTTATATTATAGAAGGGCTCCGTCATCTTCTTGTAGATCAGAAGTACGATGCCTCCAGTATGTGTTTGTTTAAGGGAAGATTCCGAATATAAAAGATTATAATACCGCCTTCAACATAAAATCTTAAGATAAAGAATTTGTTGATCTTAATATTTACGTAAGACTTACAACTCACCTTAAATTCCTAGGAATATCTACATGTATTATTGCTTATGAAAGAATAAATATATTTGGATAAGGGAGGGAAAACATAGTATAGGATGAAAAATCTTACTAAATACAAGCTCTTTTTGAAAACCAGAAATATAGTTGTTTGTGTTAGATAGCATATGTGACAAGTTAAATCTGTAAATAGCTTTTGCTATATATTAGGATGTAATCACTACAGTTTCGTTTTTTATTGATTATTCTTATTTATGACTGAGTTTGTTGTACCCTATTACGTGGTTATAAATAAGACGTATAAACATACAACACAATATTTAGACATTCTTCCACAGCTCGAATATGCACCAAGTTGTACAATCTCTGTATATCAGTAATTGTATATTCCCTCAGCAAAAACCATCAGTATGGGAACAAAGAGAAGTCACGTTGTTAACTCAGTCATTTCCCATAACAAATGTATGGATAAACATCCTTGACCTAGAACATCTGAGCATCCTACTCCCAAGAAAATACACCAAAGAAATCACATAATTGCACATTTTCTATAGAATCACAAGTCTACTTGAAAGGAGCATGAAAAAAGCGGATAGTTTGTCCATAATATTACGATCAAAAGGAACAAACCTCTATCAAAATTGCAAGGTCAACGACTAGGCTTGTGACATATCCCAGAACAAGGCCAATGACACTCCTAGCTACAGAAGATGATCCAATATCTACATCTATCTGCATAAGAAGGAAAACACTATCAAAGTAGAATCTACCATACAAATTATGACAATGGCAGAAAAGTTACAAACTATTGCACCCAATTTTAACAATGCAGAAATGGGAATTTCAATGATTGTCAAGCTTTACATTCAAACTTATTTTATTTCCAAATAAATATAAGTTTCCATATGCAAGAACCAGTTGTTGATGAGAAGTGGGCTTGAAATTTACAAAAGTAAATACTCCGAAGGTTGTTAAACACTGAACCAGCATTAAAACAATGCAGGGATTATAGTGCAGTTCTAGACAACTATCACCAGAGCTAGTAGCCTTAAGGAGAGTGGACTGGCTACAGGACTCCTATATGTATAATTATTCCCAAATGGTAAACCAACATGGGAATTAGCCTTTAGGAAGAGTTAAAGTGTGAAGAGTGGTGTTACTACTGCAGTATAAGTTATTCACATAGGAATAAATTGGAATACAGGAGAGAATACTGTGAAGAGATACATGCCTTTAATAAATAAAATGTTGAGAACAAATTTCTCAAATTAAATGTAATAAATTATTTAAATATGGAGATATGTTCAGTTTAAGTTTCAAGCATAAATGCGAACAGGCTCTACCACGCATTAGGCAGAAACTTCAAAATCTGTTACATAATATTTGAGAGCCAACATAAACTACAGTTATACTTCTTAATTAGCTACTTCGGCTTTACCTCAAAAAAATTATCTTGTTTAAAGTATTTACAAGTGACAGCTTTCCCCAGCAGGCAAGCTTTTGTTCCAACAGCTCGCTTGACCATCCAATATCCCTGTATCAATTGAAAACAATTGGCTGGCTGATGCCATCAAGCATAAAATAAGGTCATATCAAACATCATTGAGAATCACACACCTCAACTATGCTAGGAATTAGTTTGAATCTTGTGTCACGAAAGGTGTCATCTCCATCCAAAAACTTAGCCAATAGAGAATCTTTATTTACAGGTCTGTCAGATGCATAATATAAAACCAAGCTGTAGTTTGGTTTAGCTGGAACCTGAGATTGATGGCCAAAATAAAAATCTACCTTGATAAATATCCATCACTATGAGCATTGAATAAATTTCCGTTTTGCATCAATTTTTGTGTACATAGTTACATATATGTATTCATTCATGTATACAAAGATCTATTCAGCCATTGCAATCTCACATTGATGAGCAACACCAGAGATTGACTAACAGAAAGTTGAACGAACATGTACAATATTCATGATTTCAACTGAAAATTTCAGCTACATAAAAAATCACATTTATGCTTTCTGCAATATCCAATAAGTCAGTCAAGCTTCCAAGATCTGTTTCTGGGTCACATCATCGAGGAGCATTCAACACCGTACATTTACCTCCATCCATGTAAGAGTCTTACAACTGTAACATGCCTGTCATTGGTTCATACTATTTATAACCAAAAATATTATTCAGTATGGTAATGAATCAACAACCAAAAACCTGTCATGGTCCAACAGAAATTTATCATGAATAATCCTACCAGGGAATATCTCAGTGGGAAGGTCCGGAGATCATGTAGAGATGGGAATGGAAGTATTACAGCCAAACTTACAGGGAATGGGTCAGCAGAGACAGAGAGGGAAGTAGATGCTATGGAGGTTGGTTTTAGCAAGCAGGTAACTAATGATAAGTATGACCAAAATGATAATCAAATCTCAAGGATGACACTTGTTTGTTGCTTCTTGGTTGCTTTACTGGTGTTTCTTATCATTTTCCCTGTACTTTCCTTTTTGGTACAGTTTCTTGTACTTATATTTTTAATTTATGAATTCTCTTAAAGTTTCTCTTCATGAATTCTTCCTTTATTAATAAAAAAAGAGCAGAATGAGCTACATACAAAGGATGATCAACCAATTAGCTTTGCTTTCATTCTCTCACTCTATTTCTATCTTACACCTACTAATTGCAGTTAGGGGGCTAAGATACTTGACAAAATTAACAAACAGATGGTCCCCTTGGCTCTTTGGGACTCATCATTATTTCTTTCAAAATATACTTCCATAGTTGGTTCCTAGTTGAGTTGTAGGTAATAGAGGCTAACTGCTTAACCTCTATGCTTAAATAAGAGAACTATACATAACAAATACCAATTGGTCAACTATTCTTTGGTTCCATCTTAAAGAAACATCTAACAATATCAAAGACCACCAAAGGATGGCTTTTGTAATACCAACATGTTTATTAAACTTCACTTTGCAGTAAGTTAACATATAAGATAGACAATATCAAGAATATCCTTACCTGTAGATTGAATACAAGGACAAACGGAAGATTTTTCCCAGCTTCTGACTGCAATTCAAAAAGTAAGGATTATGTAGTATATCGACGTTTATATAAAACAATTAAGAATATAAAAAACGTCCAGTATAATGTTTCCAGAATAATCAGGTAACATGCATGCGTAATTTGGACCACAAGTTTTAAGCTCACAGCAAGCACAGGATAAAAAAGATAACAAGCTTCAGAAAAAGGTATGACTGAAAAAAAGATAATCTGGAAACAAATGCAGCACAGAATCTGAGGAGGGCGGGAGGAGGCCACAACCATACATATGGTATTATACGTAATTGGAAAATAAATATGAAAGTATAGAAAAATTAAGCTCACAAAACCTATTGTCGACAAATAAATATCTGACAATGAAGAGCTGAAGAGTGATCTGTAAAAGCTCCATTTAAATAAGGATCCATATCAGAGAAACACTAATAATGAGGAAACTAATATCCCTAAAGTCTAATGAGAAATTTAAAGCATGAATTGACTAATGGTTTTAGAGAAAATAATTTTCTTAAATCAACACGTCGAATCCAAATTGATTATATTTTCTCCAACCCTAATTCATAAAACTCAACAAGAATTTTAAAGATAAAAATCTTATAGTATAAACTTTACCTGAACCAGATTTCTGTGATGCAGTGCAATTCTGTCTGTAGCTTTGTCAACTTTTAACCAATCTACTGCTATGAGCTTGAGAAGAGGATCTCCTCCGGCTACCTGCATTAGAAATTTCTTATCTACGATATTCAGCCAGAACACAAGGATATAGTATACAAAGCACTTTGCCAGCATGTTACTTGTTCTATAGCCTAAAAACTAAAGATTTAGTTCTTCGAAAAAATTAAGTTTGAATCACCAATATGCCTGAAATGCCGTCATGGTAAATTTTGAGAAAATAAATTAAGGAGTAAACTGGAACCCATGCATTACTAATGCTATACTTAATTTTGAAAAACAGACAAAATTTACTAAGCTTTTCTTTCTTATACTTAACTATTTCAGTCATAAATGCCACTCCAAACAATTAGAAATACTAATTGATCTGAATATGGGATAAGTTTTCAAATCTGTTGGTATCATTATCATTTGTCCATGAAAGGCAAACCCCACCTAATCATGTCCTGTGATTCCAACATATACGTAATGGACCATGATGGTTAACTCACCTTAGAATTATCTTTCAGATAGTCCTTTCCTCTAATCATAAATCCTTCACCACCAGGACAAGTCCAACAGTCCGTATCCTTCTCATCCTCACCTCTGCGCAAAGAGCCGTGCATGTCACTCACATCAATTGTGATAGAACTTGCATCGGGATCTAATTCTTTGCTTACTTCTGGAGCTGCAATTGACAGTATTTTAAACTAAAATTTTGAATGGTAAAAAGAATAAAAAGAGAATTAAGAATTTAATGGGCTCAAGTGACTTTAATCATCCTCGTCCTCTGTAATTGGCATCTATCCTAATCAATCATATTTCTTCTTTCAAGGTAATAATGAATTACATGGTCACTACACATGCAATTAGATGATTAAGGTCTACATGAATAAAAAAGCTAAAAATGACTGCAGTAAGATCCCTTTTTTGATCAGTTATAGTTTTTTTTTTTAAAGTATCAAACGAAGATAAGACGATGCTTAAAGAACTTAAGGGAGAAATAAAAACCAAAAAAAGACAATAAGAAATTACGGTGACTACAGCATCTCTTTGAATTCAATATCATATAATAGCTGGTATTATTGTATGTTACGCCCCCTATTTGGTTTGTTTAAATTCTCTGAAGTATATGGTCTCATAGTGCCAATTTTGAAGGGAACCAGATGCAGAAATCAATATTGAAGTTAGAATAAAGCAGTTGCTGTATTTAAAAATTGAATCATGTAAATAAATTAACTACACAAAGTTACACTGCTTTTAAGCCCATTATCCCATGCGAAAAACAAGAAACAAGGCTGACCTGCAGCTCGCTTCAAAGCTACGTTTGACATGGCCCAAGAAACATTCTTTAATTTGACTTTGTGCTCCTGACAAATTGGGTAAGGATTAAATTATATAACTAAACAGAAATAGTACGTTTTCTTTCTTTCAAACCTCTCACACATAATATCCATTTCTATTGAAAATTTTCTTGCAGTTGATACACAGATTGAAGAAGGAAACCTCATCAGACCCTTTATTGTCATCACTTTCATCGTCTGACGACGATGACTCGGCAGCGATTGCATCATAAAACTCATCTTGTATTTCTTGCTCTGCAAAGTCAGAACCGGTCATAGAAGGATTGGAGACATGAGAACGAACAGCACTAGTGGCATATTGTTGGAGGAGTGCTGGATTGGCTCCAATATATTCCTTTAGACCTGTCATTGTTTAACATGACGTATTCAATGTCACAATTCAATTCAGTCATAAAGGTCATAAATCACAGCACAGAACATGCAAGCAACTAACTTTCTTAATTTCTTATTTGTTTCTAAAATGGATGTTGAAATGTAATGTTATCCTATTACTATTTATTTTGTATGTACTCAACTTTAGGATTAGGATTGTTAGGAACTCATCACATTTAATCACATTTAGTAGAAGTGAAAAAGTAGAATAAAAAAGACCTCCAAAAGATTGTCAATCCCTTGTATAGGTTTGACTCAAGTCTCATTATTATTAGATCTATGCGGTAAATCCCTTTCGAAAGGTTCAAAAAGTAGTATCAGAGCCGATGATTTGTCTTAGTGACTGATTGGGATGAGTAAGTAGGTAAAGAATACTAGATGTGAGGATTCTTTGTATTGAAAGTCTTCATGACCACTTGAGGAGGAGATGGTTAGAAATCTAAGTATAAATTGGGTAAAAGTGAGAAAGTTCAGTAACATATGAGGAAGACCTACAAATCTATTATCTAAGATTTTGAGGTGGAGGTAATCTCAATCTCTTATATAAGTTTGAGGAAGACCTACAAATCTATTGTCTAAGATTTTGAGGTGGAGGTAATCTCAATCTCTTATATAAGTTTGACCAAGTCTCATTCTTATAAAATCTGTTCGATGACTCCTCCCTCGAAAGACACAACAAGGGTTTCACATAAGTGTCTTGTCTCTTTTCGTAACCACGTATATATGTACATCAATAAAAGGTAAAACGGTGTAAGTTGAATATACTGTATTTTCTCCATCTTATTTATTCAAGTCATCAAGAGCCCTGGTTACATTTGTCCACTATCTCTAACAGTCGTCATCGCCGTCTTTCTTTCGGTGACATCAGGGTTAGGTGCACCTCGAGGAGTGCAACCCATCTCCGATGATCACTTATTTAGAATCTATTCTACACACTGCTCACCTCCTACTCCTCATCATGCGCATGTCTGCCACTTGTTGTCTTCCCGATGTTGAAATCACATCCGATTGTCATTGCTCATCTTGTAGGCACCCTTTAGGCGTGTTTCTGCCCTTGTCCTCTTGGTTCGTTAGCAATAGTTGATGACTACTTATTCCCTTCAAGGCTAGGTTTTTTTCCTTCTCTCCTCTATTTATGGTTGTCTTTGGAATGACTTCTATTTTTTCTTCTACTCCTACTATTATCACTGTAAAGTTATCTTGGTCTGCATCCGTGAAGTTATGGTTCCTTGGTCAAGGATACCATAACCATGTGGAGAAGGATGTCATTGTTGTTTTGGAAGATGAAAAACTTTAGTGGCAAAGACTAGAATTACAGTTATGTGTTGTTTTATGGCAATCAGTTGAATGGGATGTTTTAGGAATTTTGAGATTGTTTAAGACATGTTCTTCCTTTTGGAAAAAGGTGCACGATAATTTTTCTAGTGACATTCAACATGAGTAGTTTCTCTCACATAGACCAATCATGATATGATCTCACATGTAACAAAGTCTCAGGCTGCAATAGAAGATTTGAAGAGATTTTTTATGGCTACTTCATTGGAGGATATTAACAAAAAACTTAATAACCTATACATAGTCCTAATTTTGAGAAGCCTACATTTGGGTTTTGATTATGTATGTGACCAAATTTTAGCTGCTGATCAGATCCCTTCAACGGACAACTTAGTCACTATACTTCTTCGACTGATGTTATTGAAACATCAGCAATAGTAGCACCACGAGGAAGAGGGTGTTGTAGCAATCAAGGAGGCCGTGGTGGCCGGAGCGGGCGTCCTCAGTGGTCATATTGCAAGGGAATGAATGGGTCATACTCAAAAAAAACTATTTTTCCTTACATGGTTTTTCAGACAAAGTTGCTCATGTCTAATCTTAAAATTTAGAATTTAAAATTTCTGATTAAGAGTACTAGGAACTTTTGAGGTACAAGTCTAGGAAATCAATCAATCTTGGTCAATCCTCTTCAATGCCAAGTGCGTTAACTTGCACGCATTTCTTAATCTATGGAAGGTCATAGTCCATGGATTCTTGATTCAGGTATATCAGACCATATCTATGGAAGTTCCTCATCTTGTTACTGTTGCTAATGGATCCAAAGTGGCATCTCAAGGAGTTAGCCAAGTTTATTTATCCCCTTCACTAAATTCAAATTGTGTCTTGTTCATTTTTCGTTGTCCTTACAGTTTGATCTTTGAGTCAATTGACTCGTTTTTTAAATTGTTTTGTGATCTTTACTGCTAATTCATTTGATATACAGGAACATGGTACGGGTCGCCTGATTGGAGAAAGACATGAGTCATAGGGTCCTTATTATCCAATTGTGGCAAAGAGGATGGTAAAGAACCCTAAATCACTAATAGCATAAAGGACTTATTGAATGCATAATATCACATCCATGTGATGCTTTATTTGTAATCAAATAAAGAGACAATTAAGGAAACAAAGAATAAAATAAAATAACTAATTTTTATTAATGGAAACTTTCCATATATCCCTATTCACACAAAATGTAAGCATATATTTAACATTGTTAATAGTGCAAAAAATCCTTGACATAATAATGCATTGATGGGGAGATTCCAAATTTATGATGGTAACAATAAAATGGAATCAGATACCAAGAATCTACACGTCATTATCTTTCTGAACCCCATCCTAAATAAAATACAAACCTTTTTCTCCATTTCTCCTATTTAACCATTATTTTTATGATAATATTTTAAGATTTTCTGCTATATCTGTGAATAGTTTATGCCTCATCATACTTTTCATGATTTGACACGTTAACATTTCTGTAGCCCAGATATTCTACCACACATTTTGGTTGAAACCATACAAGATGAAAACAAAAGTTCAATTTACTTAACCTGCCACTTGGCACAACAACGCATACGGGACGCTCTTCTCAAATTTTGTGCAGTGCTGGCTGTTCTTCCACCGGTACCAAGATGCTGAGTTTATCTCTAAAGTGTGGGACACTAAACATCTTGGTCTATCTGATCCCATAGGTGTGTTCAAATTTCTGATTTCCCAGGTAGATGCTGCGGCCACAACAAAATACATTCAGGGTAAAAGTTCAACAAATGTCATAAACAAGTTCATAGTAATATATTTTATTCATTTATTCGGACGAGTGTACAGAAATATATGGATTTATTAGAAGGCTTGGGATTCTAGATAGTTTATAGCATAAGCATTAGCAAACCACTAGTTGAAGTATTGCAATCAAACAAGCACACCGAAACATTGTACGGTAGTTAGAATTTCAGTTGATCTGCCTATTTTCTTAAACAAGAAAGAGTTTATTAGGGGAAGAAATAAGACAATTAAATGGACTGTAGAAAGTTTCAAAGAATACCAAAAAATGTTAAATTAAACATAAATCATAACCATTGGCCATAGAAATTATTCATTATGAATAAGGGTACTGATAACAGATCCAAAAGATTTTAGAATTTTAAAATTTTTAGTACACTTGAGTTTAAGACAATGATTAGATAAATGTACGAGTAAGAAGCAAAAATATCTTTTAATAAAATAAGAAATTCAATATAGAAAAAAGTTAGAAGGACTAGTGATCCTTCTGAAGAAAGAAAACCAATAATAGGAAATAACAGAAAGAACCACAGCTATCCTACCCTCAACATATAAGATCATGTGCTATATGCAACGAGGGAACCAAATGTCTAACCTTCTTCATAAGAAGTTTTTCATGTAAAGAGTTCCCTTGATGTTAGAACTTATACTACGACCAGATGCACACCCAAGTGTAGCACAGATTACACATTGCCAACAAACAAATTGGCCTCATTACCAAATTTGTGTAGCTTATGAACAAAAAGTTGTTTAGAGGACCTAATGCACACCCTTCTCAAAAGTGTCAAAAGAGAATTCGATAAGGAAGCAACTACTGAAAAACGTCAAAAAAAAAAAAATGAGGTTGATTATGAGATTACTCAACCATTAGCACATACACGAGGAAATATCCTGATGTTGTTTATAAACTTGCAACATGTCAAAGGTATCGATTAAGTTATTTTCCAAAAGGAGATCACTTTCAAGGAAGTTTAGAATTCCCAAATAGGTTAACGAAGAAATGGTACTCAATTGAACAAATGAGGAATTGAGGTAAAATTTGCATGAAAACACAAAAAAAGGATCAAGAGCTAGAACCTTTATCTAGGTTATGGAGGACAAGTGGACAAAATCAAGGAAAGCTAGAGGGTCTTCAATCCATAGGATTTCCTTATCATTCAAGTTACACAAAAACTGGAATAAAGGAGAAGTGTCTTGGCATTTATCAATTGTCCAGAGGTGACTCTTGTAAGGAAGATAGACAAGTTAAGGGAGAGTCTTAAATTCATAGCATTTCCTTAACATTCAAAATACACAAAAACTGGAATAAAGGAGTACTGTATTGGCACTAAATCAATTGTCCAAAGGTGACTCTTGTAAGGAAGATAGACAAGATATAGGCGAGTCTTAAATTCATAGGATTTCCTTATCATTCAAATTACACAAAAGTGCAATAAAGGAGTAGTGTCTTGGCACTATATCAATTGTCCAAAGGTGACTCCTATAAGGAAGATAGATAAGTCATGAGAGAGCCTAAATATAAGAGTAATGTCCAGCTGACTCTCATAATTTGGCACAAGACCTGCCATGTTAGATAAATTTCCACCAGTTAAAATAACAAACTAGTTTCTCTATTCTACCACCCATTTTGGTTAAACCATACTAACCCAAAACTTAGTGCATTAGGCTGCAATATAACCGTAGCATCTTTACTGAGGTCTCGTTGGATCATCAGCTAATTTTAAAGAAAAGATTAGGTGTAAGCATGATCCTTGTTTGGATGTTTTCCTCAAAAATATGTCGAGATTGAGTAGCTTTTTCTTCATTATATTTACGTTTCTTTTGTTGGTAGTTCGTGCCTTCCTTTTACACTACAGAGGATCCCTTACAATACAAAATCCTAGTTATTAACTTCTTTTTTCTTATTGAAATTATTATTTTTTTAAAAATAGAAAATTATTGTTCTTTATGACGGTTTGAATACCTCAGCAATGATGTTTAGTATAACATAATCGTGTAAAGTCCTCATTGCATGACTGTCCTTTTGATTTGAATTACTTTTATGTTCAGCTTTGCATTTACTTTTAACTATGCACGTGATTGGAGGTGAAGAGTTGATTTAAAAAGTTGAGTTAGCGCCAATATAACAAAAACAAAACAGCACCAAATTCAGAAAGCTAGTGCTCCAACGATTAATATGAATTACTTATGGTAACAAAATATCTTACGATTAATTTTGGTACGTCGATATCCTGATCTTGGAGGCTTTTTCTTATGAATAGATGGAAATTGCAAGATAGCTGCAACAATAAAACATAAATATGTGAGCATAATCAAGCTGGTCATAGTACAACATAACTTGAAGTAAACCCACAAACGTGCAATCACTTTTGATGATCCACGTCAATCAAGGCTACAACAACAATCACCATAAGAATAGTTAATTGTTGCACTAAAGTTTTGATAAGATGCATGCATAAAACAAAAGTAAAATGGATGCCGTGCTTTAAGTAGAGAAACTTAAGTTTTGGGGAGATATTTCAGTAGAGAAATTTTCAACAGAAAAAATAGAGTGAAATAAATATATTCTCACTGTATGTTCCATCTTGTGCCCGAAACCATTGCCGAGAGAAGATAAAATCACGCTTTGAATGCCACCTGGAGAAGGTTTCAGAGGAAATATAAAAAAACCTATCATACATCTCTAGTAAGAAGAACTTTGTAGGATAGAGATCAATCAGTTGGTCAAATTGATAGAGCATGCAAATCTTCGGGAAAAATATGTGTTCAACACAATAAGTATGGGAACATTTCTTTTTTAATGCACTGAGGAAAAGTATCACTCTTAATACAATAAGTTTAATTCTGTTAGTTTTCTTTCAACTCCGTTAAGAATACCAAAATCCACGTGTTTTTGTTTTTATTACGTAAAATATTATTATACATTTATTTTGTAAATTTAAAATACTATTAAGCGGCGTTTTGTGGAAGAAAGAAAACGCTGAGATCAAGGATTGAAGAAAAAAACGAAGAGCATTGCACAACCAAGACTAATGATTTGCGGCAGAGGTAATAGATGATGAGTTCTTTGTCTCTGGGGTGGAATCTAAATCTGGAGGAAGTGAAGATGTGGTGCAGCCATTGCTCTTGTTGAGAAAAGTTGAAAGTTATGCAATGGCAGCATTTGAACATTATGGCGTGAGGGAGAGAGGGTGGGGGATTTATTGGGTGAGGAAAGGGTACGTTGAGGTTGGGATGGTGAGGAGAAAGGGTGCGTGTGAAGAATGGACGTGTGGTGTGTGTATGTTGAGAAGAAATTGGTTTAATTTTTATGTATAATAATACATGGATTGTGGTAAATTACTTCTTATTAACGGAGTTGAAAGAAAATTAACAGAATTAAGCTTATTGTATTAAGATTGTTCATTTTCTTTTTATTGTACTAAAAAAGAAATGTTCCAGTAGTTGTTGTATTGAATTCCCAAATGCAAATATAAATTAGCAAAAGAGCTATACCATACATATATATATATATATATATATATATATATATATATATATATATATATATATATATATATATATATATAATACGTCACTAGTATGAAGAACTTTGCAATATGGAGATCAATCAATTGATCAAGTTGACAGAGCATGCAAATCTTTATCAATTATATCAATTCACACTTAAAATTGATAAACTCTTGAACTATTTGAAGAATAATATACAAAAAAAAATTAAAATTATGAGTAGCATGCAGTTGCAATAATATTTAAGGGTTTGCAATATGCGTTTATCACTTGGTCTGAAATTAGCTACTCTGTTTGTAGTCAATGTCCTATCTTATGGAGCATTATTGCGAGGTCTCAAATTTCCACCCTTTGTCGTAAAATGAACCTCTTGAATAGTAACAAATCCATTCAAAGATTGAATTCAAACAAAAAAAATAGCACCACATGCAACTTGTTAAGCTTTTTTTTTATTGGAATCAACTGTTGTAAATGGTATCAATTGTAAGTTACAATCGAATCATAATATTTGGATTAGAATTGTTTTCTGACTATCAATTATAGTTTTTAGTCTAATGATAAGCACTCCTTTCAACATCAATATCTAGAAGCTTTCTCAATTCTTTCACAATAGATTAGACTTGAATGATATATAAAATCATATGGATAAATGCGATTGCAATTGTGATGGTAATGTACTCATAAAAGTCCCTAAAATCACAAAATTTCAATTGAAATCATGGTTACAAATTTTAAGACTTTAGCCACATTGGCAAATAGAGCCATGTGATGACGGAGAAATGAGGTTTATGCACATGTGAAACTATGGTTAAATAAGACATTGTAGCCGTGGAAAAGGGATTAGGGTTAACTTAATCAAAACTATAGACAACAAACTAGGTTTTGTGTGTCTAATATAGAACCCATATTTATCTTCACAAAAGTAAGGCACAACAATATAACATAATAAATGCTAATCAAATCCTACTGACATATGCATGTATTGAACTAACTTATGCATTTTCTACTTGTGTTAAATGTTCTACATCTAGGTGAAACATGGTTGTGTCAACAATTGAGGAAAATTTAACAAAAAAATAGTTAAGGTGGTTTAGAGATTTTGCAAAAAGGCCATCAAAAGGTATCCCTTAGAAGAATATATCATCTGATTTCTTCTCATACGACAAAGGGATAGATGGAAACTAAGAAGAAAATTAGAGGAGATATTAAACGAGATCTCAAGGTGAATATATGAGAAATTAGTTTTTGATAATTCAAGCTGAGCTCCATTATGTGATTCACCTAACTGGCCTCATCTAATGGGATTGTTGTTATGTTGCTATTTAATAAGTTATCAAGTGTGCACTAATTATTGGATAAGATAAGAACCTAATATGATTATATCCTCTTCCTTGTTTTTCTCGCTCTCTTATAGGCTTATCCTATACATTCTTGTCTTGACCAACAAATGATCACTAAAAGTTCTAAAAATGTTAACATCCATCGATTACCGAGTCAGATACTTCGGATCATATGTTCCATAAACAACATCATAATGTCCATCATAAGTCTCTACCAACTCCAAGTCACCCATTAACATATCCCACCTGAAAAAGTAATTATAGGAAAGAACAAGTTACCCAATATGATATTAAGAATCAAGACTCTAAACACTTTTTATAAGTAACTTACTCATATCTTTTCTGTCGCTCGGTGTTTAAAAACACTTCAAACACACTGTCTGCAGTTGCATCAATAACACCAACAGACTTAACAAGGATGCCCTTACCACTCTACATAGATATAAAAGGAATGTCAAAGCAGTTTCAAAGACAGAAGAAATATATAGGACAACAAAAGTAAGCATGCATTCTGTTTTTATGTTATATAGTTAGGTACTGTACCTTTATAACTTTTGTTAGAGTAACATACATACATGAATTCAAAGCTAATTAGTTTTGAAGATAAATGGTGAGAATTAATTTACCCATCATGCCAAAATATTATGTGCATATACATACCTTGTGATCGGAAACATCCTCAAAGATTCTAATACCTGAAACCACAAAAAAAAAATCTAGAAGGATAAGGATAGATCCAACTATAAGCTTTTCAATTATGACAAATGAAAGCAAGAATTACAAGTACAAAAGATATATGAGAAAGAACATATTTATGTTGAATAATCTCTCTCTCTCTCTCTCTCTCTCTCTATATATATATATATATATTGAACTATTTACAGTGAATAAAATATATACCTTCCGCAACTTTTTGATAAAATTAGATATTTTTTTTGGTTTATGTTGCTTTTGTCTTTTTTTTAAAGGATTTCTTATCTTCAACTGTTCGTACTTCTCTAGTTTAGTTTTCTCTGCTATAAGTATCTTCTTCCATCAAAAAGAAAATACAAGCTTTATACAAACATGGTAGAAATGAGCATTTGCTAAGCTTAATAAGTATTAGGAAAAAGGTACTCAAGCAACAATATTGATTTGCATTGGCTTGTAAAATTGTATATGGCGTAAGAAAAGTACCAGACATGGTACGAACACATTTCCATTGATGTTCATCAAATACATCTCCAGTGTCCCCTTCAAAGCCTTCTGAATTGCCAAAAAACTTTGAGGATAGACGTATGAGTGTCTCTGGGCCTTTAAAATGAAAGAGCAAAAATAATATTAATTAGTATATAAAGAGAGATATAACAAGCTCAACGAATCCAGCAACAAACATATAATTTAGAAACAAATATAAGATTCCCGAAAAAGGTAAAAATGATAATTCAGAGCCACATATTCACAACTATCACCCCACACATTTTTTGTTCATATCAATAATGTAAGCCTATCCCTCCTTTCAAAACAGGAAAGAAACCATCACTACTAAAATACAAAAAATAATAGATAATGTATCTATAACATATGATTACATAGTATAATGATAAGTCCAAGTGACAATTCTATTATGCATGTTAAGACCAAAAATCCCCCTAAAGAATTTATAGATTGAACAATGTGAATCATTTTACCTTGGCCAATTTTTTTAAGCTTCTTAAACCCAGAGGCATATCGTTTCATTTTATGTCGATTTCCTTGTAGATCGATCCTTTCAAACCAAAAAAGAGAAGTGATATGTTAGTTTACAATAAGTTATCTAATAAAAGGATGACCTCTAAGACAAACAATTTGATAATGACATCAACAATTACACATAATTCATTACACTAAAGACATCAAAATATGAGTGAAATTTTAAGGGAAGGCATATTCTTTGAAAATATTATTAAAAGATCAGTATTTCTGGAGTTTATTTTATAAAAATGAAAAATTGAAAAATATAAGAAATTGAAAGACAACAGAGACTGATACGTATGGAGCACAGATACTCTCCAAAACTATTCTGTCCACATGTCCAACACTCACACTCATTCAACACGTGTTACACACAATACTAAGGGGTCAAACTTTAGGAAACAAAAGTGACACTTCATGAGACAGCTTAGACAGAAGTTCAACAATTACGCCTCCCAACTCCGAATCAAAATTTAGAAAGTTAGACCAGAATTATGTGGGGAAATAAAAATATGTGAAATAAATAATAAAGATTCCAAAGATATCTTCTGCTACTCAATTGAGGATACTTTAGTTCTAATAATTTGCTATTTAAAGCATCCATCCTCATGTTGGTAAACGAATGTTGATCATTCTCAAGTTGCCTATAAAATCCTAACATCTACTTTGAGACCGTCCCTAAGTAAAAATGTCAGTTATATGAAGTCCCATGGGTTATAACTACAAGACCTTTGTCTTTGGATAAACTTGAAGTTGAGTTAGAGAATATTTTTTACAATGATAATGATCAACAAAATGTGGAATGTCTCAAATGGATTTCATCAAATTTTTAGTATGGAATGATGGATTTAGATAGTGTTCGACTTAAGGAAAGAATGTGCTCAAATTGTCCATGTTTTCTTTTTTAGTGTTTTTTTAGACTCATTATTGTAAATTGTTGTACTTGACTACTTGTTTTAAGATGATTTTAAATATAAAATGTTTTGATTGTTTATTTAGATATTTCATAATAATGTTCATGTATAATTTTGCATACATAGACATATATTCACGTGACAGTATCCTGCATTATGAACATTATAATTGTCATTGTGTCTACTGTCAAAGTTAGAGTTAGAGTCTGTGCTTCATAAATTATCAATAAATATTGCTCAAGAAATGCTAATCTATCATATATTTGCTAAAGTGAGTTCCAGGTGAAGTAAAAAGACACACACATACTCCATTTCCTGCATTAGTTTATCTCTGGCACTACTTTCCGTTAATAGCTCATGCTCAGCCTGCAAAAGAGGTTATGTTAAACAAATTCAAATAAGCATACCATGCTAAATATGGAGACAGACAGTTTTGTGACATCCCAATTCTTCTAGCAAGGCAAAACAAATATTCCCATATTATTTAAATACAATGAAAGCCTATGTTGTTTAAAAATTCTATTAGATAACCCACATTTATTCAAGTATAATAAGGAAGAGGCATGTTTCATATAAATAAGAAAAGTGTTGAGAGAAAGGGGAATTTAGAGAATTATAAATGTTGTAAATAGAATTAAATCTACTAGCATATTTAAAGTATATTTATATTTATGTGAATAGATATTTTTCCTTCCTAGGTTCCCTTTATGTTAAGTTTCCATGTTTCCTTTAACAAGTTTGGCTTATAAATGGGAATTGAGTTTATATTTCAGACACACAAATATATTTAGTTTTCTTTTTCACTGTGAGCTCTTTTCTTTCAAGTAGGAAGTTTGTGCGAAGTGGGTCACTTAAAACATCTGGAGCTTTTTATCATCCTTGCTAAAACATTTTTCCTTATTATTACTCTCTTAATAAACTTTTATCTTTCTCACTACTTCTATAACAGATCTATCAACTAGTATCACATAAGTTTAACTAGGAATTGTGGGTCAATTTGCAATGGATTCTTGAAGCATTCATGGCCAGAACCGTGGAGGGTTCATCATTGTATCCAACTAAGAATTTCAAGCCAAAATTGGAAATTCTTAACCCCCAATATAATGAGGTACAACACTTGAACAAGGTGCATCTTGCAACAGTAAGACAAGGAAGACAATATAAGGAAATAATGATGAAAGAATTGTTAGGAAAAGGAAGTACAGGTCCTGTTAGAGAGGCTATTTCTTTTGAATTCCGTTTTCGTAGTTACTACAACTAATCTTTCCTTTGTTGTGCTTCTCTACCCACAAATGGGATCTGTAAAGAGATTCAGTCTTCCTTTTCTATAATTTTCTTTTAGTAATGAAATACATTATTTGGTTTTAATATGATATCCAGAGCCAATTGATCTTTTTCCTTTTATTGTCTTTTGTCAGTTCTTTTTCTTCTTGTTTCTGTGGCTTCTATAGATCCTTTTGATCCACCTCCAACCCCTCCTCGTCTCACAAGTACTCATTCCTCTACACCAACGCAAGTTCCTATCAGTTTTTCACATCAAATCACCGAGAAGCTTAATGACAAGAACTTTCTGTTGTGGGGTTGAACCTGTTATTATGGTGCATCATTTTGTTGTTGATCCACAAGTACCATCACGTTTTCTTACAGATCAAAACTGTGATGTTAAATCGTGTTAATCCATAATACCCTTCTTTGGAACAACAAGATCAAATACTTATTGCCTGGCTTTAGTCCTCTCTTTCCATTGATATCTTTTCCGGTGTTCTTGGATGTGTTCAATCGTATGAAGTATAGATACATGCCTATTTTTTTTCATCAAACTCGAACTAAAGCAAGGCAGCTTTGCTCTGATTTACGAAACTTCTTTGGATAATCACACAGTTAGTGCTTTTCCTTTAGTTCGGTTGGTGATCCGATTTCTTTTAATGAACATTTAGATTCAATTCTCGATGGTCTTCCTCAAGAATATGATTTTATTGTTGCTCTTGTTAAAAGCAAAGTTGACACTATCACCACCATTGAGGAAGTTGAGGAAATAAAAACTGCGTCCACAAAAGTATAGAAAGAAAGAATCAAATTCTACTTTTTCACTTATATTTCCCAGAATTCATCTTTTCCTTCTGCACAAGTTCTTGATCAACAAGTCCAATTTAACAATACTGCAAAAAATAATCAGTTTCAGTATAGTGACTTTCGTGGGGTTGGACGAGGTTACAAAGGACATTTTAGTCATGCAGGAATTGGCCGTTCAAATCACGATTCTAAGCAATGTCAAGTTCACAAATTTAATTCTCAATATCAACCTTTTTCTTTTCCTCATTCATGTGCTCCATCTTGGGTTACTCCAACTATATCAGATCTTGGGTATGTTTCAACATCGATGTGATATCACAGTGGCCTCCACAATCCGACAATCCTTTTTAAAAGACTCAACCTACTCAATCACATGCTATGATAATAAACGTTGCACCCACTTCATCTCAAACCTAGTTTCCAAATTCAGATGCTTCTTTTTGTGTAACAAATTTAATATACAACAAACACTGCTTTTGAAAGGCCTGATTAGATTTTTGTTGGCAATGGGCAAGCTTTTTTACACTTCTTTTTGCGTTCTACTACTTTCTTTTCACGTTTCAACCTAAATATACACTTAACTCTTAACCTTTTACGTGTTCCTTCAATTACCTAGAATTTGATTAGTGTAAAGAACTTTACACTGATTAGTGTAAGGAAGTTTACACAAGATAATAATGTTTATTTTGAATTCTTTACTAACTATTGCATTGTCAAATCTCTGGAATCCAATGACATTCTTTTTTGTGGATGTGTTGGATGCGATGGCTTATATCAGTTTCCGGGTCTCCCTTTCATGCCTAAACATTTTTCTAATAGTTTTCTTAACTTTTGTAACAATGCTACAATTTCGTTTCCAATAATTGTACTACTAATAGTGCTTATAATTGTACTCCTAATATCAATCTTATACATATTTCTACCAAAAGTTCTATTCTATGCCATTTTGTTCTATTTGTTGCATGGGCAAGGCGCATGAACTTTCTTCTCAACCTTCTTTAACTGTCTATCAATCTTACAGTGCCTATAACTTATTTTAGTAATTTTCTATTTTAGTAAGCTCGTACAATTTGCCAAATGAAAGGTGGCTTATATATCTATTGGGAAATTTCGTATCATTAACACACCAGTAGTTCCTATAATAGGGAATCTACAACACTTCACTGAACTCCCCATTGGTAAAAACCCGTCTAGGTAGCCTTTCTGAGACATCAACAAATAGCTATGATACCACTTGATAAGTATCCAAGAATTTGAGGAACCCACCATCAAAAGCTAACTATTAAGGACAAAGAATCAAGCACTTAAATTACCATCCAGCATCTCATACTACTCGATGTGGAACTTAGGCACCCGATAATACCCAAGTTCCTGTCACTTTCTTCCTAGTTTATTTCAATAAAATACCCATTCTATTATGTTGACAAAATTATGTTCGCATTGTTATGCTACAAGTTCTGTAGATTTCATATCATAAACTTTGATCCAAATCGCTTATAAGCAAACTTTCTATAAAAAGCAGGCTTAGTTGTGTAAGAATTATTAACACTAGTAATATACTAAACAAATAATTTTCATTATAATAGAAATCTTACTGCTATTTTCACATACCTGTTGCTTGGCATGAAGAAACGCTTCCATCCATCTCTGGGCTTCCTCAGCTGTGGCACAAGCAATCTTGAAAAACAAAATAATGTAAAATACTCACTTCTATACTGAATAAAAAAAAAGAAACGCATAGCACCCATGATACAAAAGGGTTTGTTCAATTTCAAATAAATAAGTTCTTTAGTACAGACACTCGAGTATTTTGTTGGATCAAGAGACTATCATTGAAACTAATAAAAAACTTAAACATATTTTTATAGTAGAAATCTAGTTTGAAGCATTTTGGTGCCACGCTGTTAGGGATGGTAACAAATAAGGAAAATACTAGATAAGCATAACTTTTGTAATTATGTACTCTGTACCATTTACTCCAGATAGCATATCAATAATATATTCAATTGTACATTATTATGATTAAAAATAATAGCGTATAAACAATGTAAACCAGTGAGAGTAAAGAAACTAAAAGTAATATTTTTTGGAAAGAGAGTATTACTTCTAAATGTCACCACTATAATGAAGCAATACAAAAGCATAAAGTAGATAATACATTTATTGATGTTAGATAAAATAAATATAAGTTTTGTATGGGATGCACCAATATAGAATCAATAGTCAATTATTTTGAAACAAGAAATCCCAAATTATTGAAAAAAAAAAATTAAAGAGAAAGAATAACAAGAGGCTTTAAGGTGATAATAAAGGACTCTTAATCAACTAAAGAAAATTCATTAAAATTAATTTACTCTTAAAAATATCTTCATTTATGAACATTAAAATTAATTTACTCTTAAAAATATCTTCATTTATGAAAATTGAACCACAATGACACCACCTTCAACCCAAAACACCACCTTCAATCCAAAACCTTAAGGCTTTGGGTTTGTGGGTTTTTTTTCTTATATGTTGCTCAACTTTCTCATTCCTACTGACATAGACTCATACTTGAATATCTAACAATCTCTAGTCTCTCTTCCACAATGATATATTCCTTCTCGAGCAGAAGCAAACGACCTCTTACTTGTACCGCCGTTTACACATTTATACGAGACACGCTTGCCTGAAATCTCCGTCAGGAAGACTTTCGAAACAAGGTCAAACTGAGCCCATTCGTCCGGTGACAAAGACGAACCATAGGCTCTGATACCACTTGATAGAAGAATCCGAAGGGAAAGCCTTGGAGAGATCTTACAAGAATGAGAATTGAGTCAAACCATATAAACGAATGACACCACCTTCAACATTTTCTTGTGTATTAGACTCTTATTCTGATTCTTGTGAAATTTTTCCGATATTGTCCTCTTGTTGTCTCGGATTCTCCCAACAAGATAGAATCTTAAATTATTATGAACTAATACACCAGTTAAAAGCACGTATATGTAAAGCAGCTTTCTATAAAAAATTATTAAAAAGAAACAGTTCAGAACTATTACTTACTTCTCCCTTTCTGCCCTCGTCTTGTCGACTGTAGAATCGTATTACATAAAGATCCTGGAGAAGCAAATAAAACATTTATAGTTACGTACCATGAACTGTTCAAGATGACACACTCACACACATATATGTATAATCACAAATCAAAAAGCTAGTCGTAACGTATATATTGTACTAGTAGAGTATATACCATCAACTAAATGCACAATCAGTAAATTTGGTAAATACAAGAAATGAAAACAGTAGTGTTTTACCCCATTGTTGATCTTCCGACATCCTAGCTCCTCCACCACTAGTGTAGCACCTATGACTCCCTGTCTAATGGGTTTCTGAACAAAGGATAAAGTATTAATGTAATATATCTAAGCAATATAAAAGCTACAAATGCAATATTACTGAAGAAAAGAAACGCATATGCTTTCAAGTGATTACAACTCACATTAAAAGTCAAATTAAATAAGGGAAACCCTAAGATTATTCAAACATTGAGAGTAAAAATATACACTTAGGACATTGGAAGATGTTACTTGTATCATCCACACAAGTTCGTCTATATAAATTGTTCTCCAAAGCCATAAACTAGTTACTCAGCAAGCTGACAACTTCAATAATAAGGTTAATTAATCAATTACTCGATAGAGTAAACTTTCGGTATGATAAAAATATCTATCTAGAAAAATTTTCGATATAACACAACTATCATATTTCGGATACCAAACTTCATATTTACATACCAATTATTCGATAAACTAAAGAGAAATAGAATCAATACATTTTCTAACACGCTATTTTATTATTAATTTTTTTTAAAATATAAATTGTTACATATGTAGAAAATCATAAAAAAATAGGTTAAAATTCCAGCAAAGTTTATCAATTTAATAAATTTGAACTAGTAAAAAGGTATTCTCCAAATCAAAAACTTTTATTAGCATTTCTCATATTTAAAATGAGTAAGCTCCACACAAACACGTATATATGAGAGAGAATTTGAGACCGAAATGTAATATTCAAATTAAATGCACGTATATATATATACAGAGAGAGAGTGTGTAACTCGGTCTTCAATTCCTGCTGGTAAAAAAATTATTAACGTGACATTGATTGGGCATATTAACTACACATAGAAAGTCATCATAATGTTATATGGATTGAGAGTTGAAAGTAATTTATATGAAAAGATGAGAAAACAAATGGGATGTGGCGGGAAATGAAGTGCAACGAAATGCGGAAGGAGAAGAGAAGAAGAGAGATACAATGTCAGGGTTCTGGTGAGGGTCACGCTTGTACATGGCAACGCACTTGCCCCTGACCAAGAGGAATCGGAGGTGGCAGTACTCGCGGCCAACGGAATTGACGCCAATGTGATAAACCCAGCCAAAGTATTGGAATATTCCTTTCTCTTCGCCTCGCTCCGAACCTTCTCCGCTCGACGACGCCTCCATCTTCTTCTTCTTCTTCCTGTGTTGCGTTGCGTTACGCGAGATTCAATTGAATGAGATCACAGAGCGATGAAATGATATGCGAGGTAATGCACTCACCCTCTTCGCCTTAATTTTTTCTCCCAAACGCTTGGTTCTTGTCCAGCCTTCTCTAATATACGTTCCCTGTTTGCACACGTAGATCTACCACCTGGGTCCCACTTCTTTTCTTTCTTTCTTTTTCACCAGCTTCTCATCATAAACTTTTTATTTGTATTTTTATTTCTTCTTGTTGCTATTTTTATGTTTTTTTTTGCTGCTGTCGGCCAAATTTAGACCCTTTTAGATCAACGACACAGAGCGAAATTTCAGAAGTAGCATTCTCACCCTGTGTCAAATTATCTGCCAATAAATATATATTATCAAAATAATTATAAAATAAAAAATGAAAGAGAAAATAAAAGTGTAATCTTCTTATAGAAAATTTTATGATATTAATAGAACAGGGAATAAATATATTAATAAAATAATCAGCTTGTTCTTCATTTTCTCCATCAAACTATAAAGAGCATAATGCTTCCACACACAAAAAAAAATAAAATCTCTGTTTTGGTTTTTCCATTAAGATTTAGTTGAATTTGGAAACTTATAGTCTTTTTCTTTTCAAGGTTTTAGGAGTAAATGACTTGCTTTTTTTTTCTAAACTTTCTTTCTAAGAATTATACTTAAATTTGTTCCACCACAAAACTACTTTTGTAGAAAGATAGATTTTAGGAAAGGAGAGACTTCGGGTTGATGGTATTCAACGGGTTGATGGTATTCAACACATTGACATTGCCAACTCACCCCTGCTATAGGATAAAAGCTAAATATATTTCTTTAGGAAATTTAGAATAATATTATATATACTTCGAGCAATGGGAATTATAGTAAGATTTCATGCCCCAGAAATCTAATTTTTGTACGAGCTAATTTCATTTTTGTCTCAAATATTACAATACTATTTTGTTTCATAAGATTTTAAAATGATTAATATGTTTTTCTACTGGCTAGAAAATATTACTACATCAGTTAAACAAATTATAACAAATTTTATAGGGATTTAAAACATTATTCATTATGTTTTTGAAATTTATGGGTGGCATTTTTTAATCCCGTAACATTCCACTTATACTGATTGAATGGAACCACAAACGAGATTTTATATTTGATTTGATTATATTCATATTTCATGTCAAATTTGGAAAACATTAAGTCTTAGTATAATCTATTTATTAATTTCAACTTCTTTGGTAATGGATATCAAATCTATTTAAGAACATAGGTTTTGTAATTTATTAACATTCTGAGTTCCTCTTTTTCGATTTCTGACACAATTTGAATATAGAAGGATGCACAACTCCAAGGAGATTTATTTGGTTTAATTAATTTCCTCTCTTGAAAGTTTTCAGTTTCTTTTTTAATAATATTATAACGGTTTATTTATTTATATTGGTTTTGCTTTAGTGAGTATTTTACTTTCATGAAAATCTTGTTCATAGGATAGATTAATAAAAAGAGTTTTTAAGCCAAAAAAACAGTAGGTATTGCCACACAAACTTCTGATATAAATTCATGTTCAGTTTCTTCAATTTTTCAACATTTTAACTTTTATGCAAATCTTATTCTATCTTTATGTATAAGAATTCATTATATTTACCTCATGAAATACTTGCGCAATCATCTCATAGTCAAAAGTTTCAAACACAAATTCATATTAAAATAACAACATCACAATAACATAGAAAAGTAGGAGTAGAAATTAAATAAGAATGATTGAATGAAACGAAAAAGAAAATAAAAAAATTGAGAAAACTTAGGATGGAATGAAAAAAGGTGTTGCGCAATTTGTTAAAGGAGAATATGCTCCAAAATAATTAGTGTTGAACTACCCCTTGACTCTTAAGAACCAGACTAATATTTTAAAAATTGCTCTTCACAGACAGAGTGTCAAAATAGGCTCTCAATTCAATATATTCAAAGTTGTTTTTTTTTACAGGAATTAGACATGATCATTTATAAATCCTCAAATTCAAATGTATGATCATTTATAAATCTTCAAATTCAAATGTTAATTACAACTGTGAATGGAATGTAAATTCTTATTCTAGATCTATCTAGGTTGGTCGAGATTTAAGAAAAAAAAAAAGAAAAAATTAAATTTAAAATTCAAAATTAAATATATATCAAAGGTTAGAATTTAACTTCATATTATATCATACTTTTCATATTTATATCACATGTTCCCTGTTAAACTCACTTCTTCCTTGCCTTTACTTTATTTTGATTGAAAATCATATTGTCTCCGATTGACTTTCAAATATTGTCAAATTCTTCTTACTTGTTTATTTTATACTTTATTTATTTATTTGAACTTGATAGGCTCCTTCAATCTAAACTAAAAATTACTAATTATACATATTTTACAAAGAAAAAAAAATGACAAAATTGCACATCCTTATTATTTTTTTTAATAATTACATTTAAAACGCTCAAGAGACTAAAAAAAGATATCCTTAAACAAGAAATCCGTAACATTGAAAGCTCAAGAAAAGAAACATATTCTAACCAAAGTCTTCATAACAGAGGAACCAAAATACGATTCTCCAAAAAAAAAAGACTGTAAGGTTGATAACAAGATATCTTTCATCTCTCGCAAAATTCATCGGATGTGGACAACATTGACGACTTTAGAGGAAGAAACGCAAAAACTTCACAAACCATGAACTCAATATAAGAAAACCAGATTTACTACAAGTGTAAAAAACTAAAGAACTTCTAGTTTAAATGTCCTAAGATTAATAAGAGTATGGAGAAACATATATCTTTCTCTAAATAAATATCAAGAAAGGTTTATATATCTAGCTAATAATAATAGTTGAGAAAACAATCAATATTTATCTTATACTCTCATTAGTTGATTTTGAAGATATAGTAGATTTTACTAACATATATTTATCTATAGAAGTATACCATGAATTCTTTTCAAACTAATATCCTTCCTCTTAAGCATATAAAACATTCAGAAAAGAGATAAAATCTTATCTAACAAACATGAGTATGGTAACTATATCTTTTAAAGAGAAATATGCAGAAAATTGAACAACAACCTTGTATCTTTAAAAGAGACATACAAAATGTAACAACCTAGAAAATTTGTTTTCTGAGTAGAAATGGTAGAAGTGGAATGAGGACTTGATTATTATATTATTAAACTGAAAACACGTATTTATAGAAAAAGTAAGTAGTCAAGTCTCATTTTCACTCGAGCCATCATCTCTCTAAAACCCATATCCTCATTTTCCTCTGACTTCTCTCTAAGTCTCCGCTTCCATACGTCATCAGTTTCTCAAGCGGAGCTCACTATTAGACTCGTGACGGAGAATAGAGCAAGTCTATACGATCAGAATCTCCGTTAGAGTAAGTTTGTTTTCTGCCCTCTTCCCTTAAGAGCCATTTTTAGGTTTTCGTTTTCCTCTATCTTATAAGCTTGCATGTGGCCTCTGAGTTATCAGATAGTGCCTTTGTGAGCTCAATTCCCTAATATTTTAGTCTGATGGTTGATTAGAGGTCCTTTGGTGCATATTTGAGTTCTTGAAGATCTTAGGCTTTGAGGCTGTTAGAGAGAACTTCTAGTGCAATTCAGGTAATGATAAGTGCCAAATTTCGGTATTCTTAGACATGAGAATACCGGAATTTGTGAGAGTTTAAGTATTCTTAAGGAAATATTTAACCCCAAATATAGAGTTTTTGGAATCGCATGTAAAAACTAATTC
>Ga0209700_101313_pt1 | contig 51039 bp, 17 predicted proteins | sample SiratroredBW_FD_187528 | JGI IMG/M metagenome (GOLD analysis project Ga0209700, IMG submission 187528) | Root nodule microbial communities of legume samples collected from California, USA - Siratro red BW (SPAdes) (version 2) | ecosystem: Host-associated > Plants > Roots > Nodule | place: USA...
TAAAAAAAGAAAAAAAAAAAAAAAAAAGTATAGGTGCTAAGATTTATGAAGGTGTAAGGTTGCGGCTATCAAAGGTAGCAGTGTGGAAGAACGTTAATAGGTGTTGGAGTGGCTGTCGTTCAAGTTCTAGGCTAAGGGAGAGAGATTGCTGAGAAAATTTTGTCGTCGAAGGTAATTGTGATTTATTTTTTTTTTTTTCGGATTATCCAATCCGTAATGATAATACTTTTTTCAATGAATTACAGATTGCACAATGCATAATGCACTTAAAAAATATTATCATTATGAATTGTACAATCCATACTATTTTTTTCTGTACCTTCATTATTACATATTGTACAATTTGCAATTGCAAATTTTTTTCAATAAATTGCGGATTGTACAATCTACAAGTCTGAAATCAGAATTTCTAGACTTGCGGTACAATTCGCAATTCATTGAAAAAAAAATTACAATTGTAGATTGTACAATCCGTAAGTCATAAAATTTTGATTTCAAAATTGCGGATTGTACAATCCGAAATTCAATTAAAAAAAATTTATAATTGCAGATTGTACAAACTGTAATAGCATTAATTTAGAATTTTGTATGTTTGTTTTGATTTGCTTGTCTGTTTCTTTTGAATGATTTATTTAGTCTACGATGGAAAGAGAGTTTTTGCAGTAAAATTTCTCAAAAAGTAGATAAGATATCAAAAATGGAAGAACCACATCAAAGTGTTGTTATGGTTAACGAACATGAATATGGTTTTCATTTTTCAAAAATGAGATAAATGAATTTTGTTATACTAAATGTTGTTATTGGATAAATTGTGATAATGTCCCTGAAATTTTTATGAATGTTATATTTAGGTATTTCTTACTAGAGATCATTTACTTAAATGATAGTCCTTTACCTACAAAGGACATGTTTTAGTCGAAGTATTGTTATCTCGAGGTAAGATTGTGGTCATCATATTACGTGAGTCATATGCACCGTTTTACAAACATGTTACAACCCTATAAGTTGCATATTAATCTTGGAGATGATTGATTATTGTAAAACTATTTGCTTACTATTTACTTGTTAAAAAAAATTTGCTTACTATTTACTTCTTATTAAAAAAATAACAAAATAATTTGATATAACAATCTCAAATACAAATAATAGTAAGTAATATGATATGAAGTACAAATAATAATATAGTATTCGGTATATGCAATAATATAGTATAGAATACAAATATCAACTATGTCCTGCCCCTCTACCACAAACTGCTCTCGAACAATGTGTATAGACAATCCCCTCACGACAACCTTGTTTGGCTAACTACAAGGCCTCTTGAGTGCCCTCATAGGTTGTAGTGCCTTCGGTCACGTCGTGACAATCAACCATCTTTTGCAAGATGTTTGCAACACGTCTAAATAAACCCTGCAAAATTAAAATAATACACATTAACCAAATCAAGCATTTACAAAAAATTAAAAAACATTGACAAACCAAATCATTTACTGAACTCTGATCCTGCTCTAGCGGAAGAGGTCGGTCTCTGTCAGTTGGACTACGAGGACGACGACGAGATGGCAAATGCAGTCGCTCATCCTCAGCAATAGGACTAATAAATGGATGGGAGATATGCTTAAACCAATCAATGTACTTATCTGAGCATGCATGTGGCTCGGATGCTGGGGTAAGACCGTTGACCAAATGATCAGCGAAATGTAACCATTTATAGTCAATGGTGTCAAAAACACCACCGTCGTAGGGCAAAACAGCAACTGGAATCCTCTGCTCGTAGCCAAACTGCCGTAAGACACGATCCGACATATATCTCTTAGTAGTGACCCTATACCGGATGAAACCTCGAAATAATGATATGACTTAAATGGCCAAACTGCTCGGTGTGAATGATATGGAGTCTACATAACGTCACTATATGTCAAGCGGTCTAAATGGGCCCTTACCTCAATGAAACTCAAAATATGACGTCCCACAACATATCGAGCTGCCCGTGGTAGGGTCTCATCATATTTAGAATTCAAAGTCCTTCTTCCCATACACGGGATGTGCTCGTAAATCCATGTCTATGTTATTTTAAATAAATCAAAGTTAACTATTTTCAATTCATAAAGATATATAATTTCTAACATACAATTAAATTAACAGTAATATTTTACCTGAACAATAGTAACAAAGCCTGCCAACTATCTTATATCACTTACCAAGACAAGCGTCCCCTAATTGCTCATACATGAATGTTAGAGCAGCTGCTCCCCAAGCCCACTGTCCACACATGTCAAGGTCTCTAAACATAGTAAGATAGCTGACAGAAATCCAATTTGTACTCTTATTTGCAAAAATAGTGCACCATAACATATGTAGTAAAAAAGCTTTAGCAGCACACTCCCATGAGTGTTGAATGCAACACTAGTCATATACCTCCCTCAACCAACCTAGTCTCACTTGGGCACCCTTATTTTGTTTCAACTCTTCATTTGCCTTAGTTTTTTAGATATTTAGATACCTAATAACTCTATTAGCATCTCCTTCGCATTATTATGATCCAAAGCGTCATATGTCGGGAATTGTCTCACAATAGGAAGATGCAGAATAGACGACAAATCCTCTAATGTGATCGTCATCTCTCCTACCAGCAGATGGAAGGAGTTTGTATCTCTGCGTCATCTCTCAACAAAGACTGTAATTAAGCCTTTGTCAGCAACTTCATAGACAATCCTACAAAGAGGAAGCAATCCAGAATTTTCTACAAAAACATAAACTCGTGGGCAAGGAATGTCAAATTTATTTAATTTTCTTCCATTGGAAATTTGAAAATAAAAGCTGCTGAAAAAACACACACTTGCGGATTGGGTAACCCGCAACTCATTCGAAAATTCGAATGCATTGCGGATTATGCGATTTGCAACTTATTTTAATTTCAAAAATAAGCTTCGGATTGGGTAATCCCCAACTCATTCGAAAATTCTAATACATTGCGGTTTATCCAGTCCACAACGACGACCATGACAGAAAAAAACAGCCACCACCGCCGTCCTTCGCCATCAATACCCTACATCTACCACTACAACATCAAATTAAACTTATAATAAACCTTACATTTCTTTCAATTGATTGTATAACTGCCAAATAATCCAGTCTCCAAAATTTTGCCTCCTTTCGTGTGTGGAAAATGGCTATGGCTATGTCGTTCAAACTTCGTCTAAACTTTCAACTGGCTATTGCTATGCTGTGTCGTCCAAAGCAAAGGTGCAGCAGTAGCTGCAACAGCAAATGTGTAGGAGGTGCAACAACGTCAAAGGAGGTGTGAGGGATAGAAGTGCTGAGTGAAAAGAATGAAAGATAAGATTGAATTAAAATAAATTTTAAAAGAGTAAAATTGTAATTTGATATTTACTATATAAACGCAGAAAGACGTTATGGAGGTGCAGGAAGAACCCGTCGTTACCTAGATATACAACTGACCATGGGTGTTATAAATAAAACCCAACTTATTGCCTAAGAGGTATGGACCTCTGCACTCCCAATTACTAACTGCACTCCATATTAATAGAAAAGGACAATACTATCCTCCCTTACTGCATAGTGCCACAGCTGCTGTCATGGTCGCTGCGCCATCGCTGTTGTAATTTCATTCTCCAGTTAGAGGAAAAAGAAAAAAAAAAAACAAATAAAGAAAGAGCTTGTTTTAGAAGAAAGTTCCTTCTGGAAACTATCATTCGGATAAGAATTTTGTTCGGAAAAACTTACTTTAGCACGCATTACATGTGTGTTCGAGAAAATTTGTTCTAAAAATAATACATTAAATATTATTTTAAAAGTATTAATAGTTTTATTATTTTCAATTTTATTCTCACAAGTTTAATAAAAAATAATATGTAATTAATATATATTCTATTAATAATATACAAGTGTTTTTACAAAGGTGCACATCATCAGACAAGTATATCACCATTATAAAATTGCCTATATACCATCAGGAGAGTTCACATAAAAGTCTAAAGATTATAAAAAAAAATTATAAAAAAAAAAAATCATTTAAGAAGATTACTCTTCAAAAGGCCTACATTGGAAGAGCATACAAGGATATATATTAGAAATTGTATAGTTTTATTTAGTAAAACCAATGGGAAAACTCCTCTGTTAAAGACATTAGAAAGATGAAATCACAAGACAAACTACATTAACTCTAATTCCAAGTACACAACTATAATTTTTTTTTAATTGCCTACGTTGTTACAAGTATAGTGAGCCTCACCTCCTAATAATAACTGTAGTTTTGTTATTAAATAAGAGTAGTGTTGTTCTAACAAATACAGTGAGGGAAAAAGCAAGAGCTGCAAACCATTAAAACAACTTTGTTCTCTCCATCGTTGTGAATAAAATATACAAAGAGTGTGGTTATTGCATTTTCAAAAGATTACAAGTGCTAAAGAGTGAAAGGGAAGTGATTAAAGGGTATACGGTAAAACCCATTATTCGGGTGAGTTTGTAAGGAAATCGTGTCTGGTATATATATATATATATATATATATATATATTCATAATTTTATATAATTTTGACATAAAAATGTCATTTTGTCATGTCATAATAGTTGTCAGACTTATTTACTGAACAAACACCTTTTATAACGTAATAAAGTATTGATACTTTAAATTTTTAGATATTTTTTAACAGTCCAACCTGCCATGAAAGAAAATCAATCTAAAAGAACAACTATTTATTTAAGCATTGAAGTTAGAAAAGTGTCAAAATATATTTTTTTAAAAGTTACAATTTAATCCTGTTTTATAATAATTTTATTCATTTTAGTTTTAACGATGAAGTGAGAAGTTCATGGAAAGAGTGAATTATGTGAAGGTTTGGTAAATTGATATTTAAAACCAAAATAAATTTCAAGAGTGTAATTACATAAGAAGAATCTAACGAAGAAGGGAGAAAGTAATTACAACACGTCTTAAAACAAAGAACATGACTAAAAAAAAACAAGAGCAAACAATAAGAAATAATAAGAAAGATTTACAATAGAAAGATTTAAGAAAACTTCACTATAAATTGTAGAAAATTATAAAATATTCTATAATACCTTAAAACTACTACAAGAATGGATGACAAGAGACATAATAAGATATACGTACAAGAATAACTTTTTAAATAGGATACTTTTTAAAGGTATACGTGGTTAGCTTTATTTACATTTTATTTTCAAGTTCATGAGATGGTTATAATTACTTTCATATGTTATTTTAAAGTGTATGTGAAAGTTGTAACTACTTTACATATCTTTTCAAGTGTCTTGGATACTCATTCACCTAGAATAAAATTAGAAAGTTAACTATGTATTAAATAGTAAGTTAACCATATATTAAATGCAATCATTAGCCTAATATCATTATTAGACTTATGTTCTCACTAAATGTATTTGACCATTATTGTGTTTATAATTATGATTTTTTTTTTTTTTGTATTCACATTGCTTAAAACTTATTTTCATAAGTCTAGGTCGAAACCAACAATTGGAAAAGAATCCACTTAGATGTTAAATAAAGAAGTCTATAAATTAGGACTAAATTAAACATGATTGTACAATATTTTATACAAACCTATAATTTATACAATCAAATATTTTCGTCTCAACACTCCCTCAAGTTGGTAAATAGATGTCATACATTCCCAACTTGTCTAATGATCTTCCAAAAACATGACTTTGTCACAACTTTAGTAAGAATCCATTAGCTGATCGTCAAATAGAATATTTAACAATTCTAGAATATTTTTTTTTTATTAAGCTTTGACTTAACGAAAAAGTTATCAACCTTTATATGTTTCATACAGTCACGTTGGACAACGTTGTGAACGTGAAACTTTATTATCATACACAATTAAATGGGATGTATGTGGTCATACCCTAAATCTTGAAGAAGTAGTCTAAGTCACAAACCTTCGCAGAGTCCAAAAACATTACTCTAAGTTCAGCTTCTACATTGGATATAGCTACAACTTTCTACTTCTTGCTTTTCCATGTAACAATATTACATTCTACAAATGTGAAATATTTAGAGATTAATCTTCTATCATCAAGAGCACATATTCTATTTGTATTAGTATAAATCATCACATCCTTATAATTGGAGTTCTTCTTGAACAAAACTTCTTTTCAAAAAACAACTTTTATGTACCTTAAAATTCGTATAATGACATCCTTCTTTTTTTTTTTTCACTTGGATTGTGCATGAACTAACTAACCACACTAAAAACATAAGCTAAATTTGTTCTGGTGTGTGAGAGATACATCAATCTCCATACAAGTCTTTGATATTTTCCCTTATTAGTTGAAGTTTGATATTTTTCAGTATATAACTTCAACCCCCTTCAATTGGATTGTTAGTTTGCATGTCATCATTCCAATTTCTTTTAATAAATCCAATGCGTATACTATTCTTGAGGGTCAAAAAACCTAATTTTGATCTTGAAACCTCAATTCTAATAAAGTAATCCAAAGGACCAATATCCTTAATCTCAAATTCATTTTCCAAGTACTCTTTCAATGTCTTGCATTTGTCTAGATCATCTCTCGTAACTATCATGTCATCAACATAAAAAAATGATTCTAATATTTTCTTCTTTTTCCTTTATAAACAAGGTATGACATGGGTGACTCTGTTGATATCCAAAAGCAAGCATTGACTTGGTGAATCTAGTAAACCATGCTTTCGACAATAACCTTAATGCATACAATGAAGTTTTCACTTGCATATCTTCTTACTATATGTATCCGAGACCCCACATCCTTCAAGTAGCTCTATATAAACTTCTTCAGACAAGTCCCCATGCAAGAAGACATTTTTCACATTAAATTGTTATAAAGACCAATCAAGTCTTACAACTAGAGATAACAATATGAGAATTGTGCTAATTTTGGGTACGAGAGCAAATGTTTTAGTGTAATCTATTCCACATGCTTGTGTATATATGCCTTTGCCACTAATCTAGCTTTGAATCTCTCCATTGGGCTATTTGCATTATATTAAAATTCACAGTATACTCCCATCAACATCCTACTTGTTTCTTCCCAACTAGACCATCTACCAATTCCCACATTTTGTTCTTTTGCAATGATCTTATCCCCTCATTCATGGCATGCTTCCACCTAAAGTCAACTAAAGCTTCCTACACATTATTAGAAATAAATATAGTAGATAATTGACCTATAAATACGATATTTGAGTTGATCAAATTACAATTACAAATGTAATTACTCCCTTTCTCCAATTTGAACTCAATATCAACTTCTTGTGGAATAAAAGTGTAAATGTCATCATAATTCTCCTGCTGAATTTCTAAGAGGAAAAATATATCAATGTCTCATAAAATGCTACATCTATAGTAATGAAAATTTGATTGGTTTGTGGATCATAGCACCAATGTCTTTTTTGGTGATCAAGATAGCCAAGGAGCATACACCTTTTAGCTCTAAGAGACAACTCACTTTTTTGATGCTTATGGAAGTGAGCATAAGCCACAACCAAAAGAGAGAAAGTGAAACAGAAAAAAATCCTAAGCTATGATACCAAATTGAAAAAGAATTCACTCTATAATTTTTGTTTTTTTTTTCATTTCTGTACAAATTCACTGTTCTTATGGTATTTTACTCATACAAGTCAGGAACTAAATAAGGAAGTTTATAAATCAAGACTAAATTAAAGAATTTATGATAATATAATATTTTATACAAACTTGTAATTTATCTAATCAAATATCTTCATCTCAACACCGGTATAAATAAGGTCAAGTATCTCTTGTAAACTTAAATTTGAATGAATGAAATACACTTAGCTGGTGAGCTTCTTTTAGTGTTTTGATAGTGTGGAACTCTTTCTTTTGGTTTTTATTTTTAAGAACTTCTTCAATTGATGAATCTCTATGGCATTTATCCATTGGAACTCTTTCTAAAGGTGGTTTGTTTTTTCCCTGTTCTCACCTTGAATCTATTCTCTACTTTTCTTTGCAAATTTATTGTTGTTTTTGCTTTGTTTCTCCAATGTGTCACAAGATATGTTCAACATCCATGGAGATTCCTTTTTCTACAACACCTTATTGAGTTGATAAATCCATCCACCTTTCAAGGAACAACTAAAGTGGTCATTAGAGCTTTGGATTCAGCTCAAAATTAATATGGTGTTTCCTCACATCAAGAAAATGTTTCTTTTAAAACAGGTTTCATCTTCATGTTCCAAACCCATTTTCATGTGACATAATTATTGCATTTTCTTTGGTTAATCTCTAAGAGCTAGTAATATTTTAATATTAAATTTTAAAACAAATTATATATGACGTTTATAAATGATAGGGATTCCTGGGGGTGTTTAGGATCTAGACCAACCCAAAAAATAGATGAAGATGATATTTCTTCATGAGAGAACTCAAAATGGTGCAAAGGAAGACATCATGAAAGCCATGCTTGTGACAAATAGAGAAATCAATGGATTTAATTGAAATGTAAAAAATGAAATGAGGAAGAAGATAATTGAACATGTCACCTTCAAGATTGGAAATCTTCAAAGATGAGTGAAGGAAGATACACCACTTGAGAAAGCTTCTTAAGATAAGGATCAAAGAAAAGAGTAGTCACACAACTCAAGAACTCTCACAATTTCTTAAAGAAATTCTCATTCATTCAACTTGTTGTATTTTGCAATGGAGAACAACTTTATAGCCATAGAATTTGGCCAAGTAAAGAGTCTCAAAAGACAAAAAGTGTTAACTACACTAATCAAGGTTAACTACACTTAACTACGTTCAAATTAAACTAATCTCTTGAATTTAGGGAGATGCATTTGGTGGTTAAGTACATGAATGTAATGACTATTTATAAGATGACTAGGATGAATATACATGATGAAGTGCACTTAGAGGTTATAACAATGTATGAATGTAATGATTACTCTAAGATGACTAGAACGAATATACATGAAAGAATGCACTAGATAGTTACTAAAATGTAAAGTATGTAATGCTTATAATGCATGTACTAGGCAGTTACTAAAATTTAAAAAATTAATGATTACAATGCATGTACTAGGTAGTTATTATGAATATGTCTTGAAACTTGAAGAGTAAAAAATGACTTAAGTAGCCAATGTGAGATGTATGTGCCAACTTAAGCCTTCCAAAAGACACTCCTAATTTAAGTGTAATTCTCTCAAGTACCTATTCTCAAGTTTTGTACTTTTATCAAGTTCTTTCAAATTTCTGCAATATACAATCATTTATTCTTCTAATTTGTTCATTTTAGAGCTTCAAGACTCTTCTCTCTTTTATTCTTTCACTACATCTTCCTTTGTCATGGTTCTTTTATTTTCTTTTCATGTCTTCTTTTCTCTTTCTTCAACAAGTTCTTCCTCATTCTCATATGTATCATTCTTCCCGAGTTTGAAGGAATTTGTCCACAAATTCTGAAGACCTATATTACAAAGAGAAAGATAAAAAAAAAATTGAAGTTATGACTTATTATTTACTAACACTAAGAAAAATATTTATTACTAACCTCTAGGATAAAAAAATAAAGTACTTGAAATGTCATGTTTGCATGTGGAATGGATGCTCTTGTCCCAAAATTTATTTCCTACAAAAGATCTTATCATTTTATTTTTAATTTACTTTTTGTTTGTTCTTAGAATGTGATGATGATGATAATAAATATGACGATGATCATGATGATGATATATATAATTAAGTTAATTAGTTATATTTAGGAATTTAAAGTTCTTAGTATTCTGTTTTTGAATACTTATCCTCCCGTTCCAACTCCAAACCCAAACCTTATCTCTCTGCAATTTAATCTAACATTTTCTATTGTCTTAATTGCCCTTTATTCAACAAACCAAAATCAAGCAACGATGCAAACTAATCAAATATTTATCTGAATCATACATGCAAACCAAATCAGCCAAATTCAACCACTAGCAAACAGAACAATTTAAACGAAATTAAAATTGACGTTGGTGCTCTTAAACCAACAACCTTAATTAACAAAATTCACAACTAAACAACCTCAGTTATCAACTTTAACAACCTAGACGCAACTACCTCGGGATTCAACAAAACCTCATTCGAAACCAACCCGAAAAATTACTTAGAAAATTCCAATCGTTTAGTGAACACATACATTAATTAAATAAAGCATAAGTGCGCGCATATATATATATATATATATATATATATATATATATATATATATATATATATATATATATATATATATATATATATATATATATAACTAAGCCTCATATTTCACACAAATATTAATAAGGAGATAATTGGATGTGGACTCATTTATTAGAATACTGAATAATTAAATATATTGTAGATCCTAGAGGTTTTGGTAAATTGTTGGAATATATAAATGTAAATTTTTGGTTTCTAAGTAAGAAGATAATAAGTACTAAAATTCCTACACTTCCGTATGTATATTTCTTAATTATTTAGTTCTTTCAAACATCTTCATTTGTATTCGACTTCTCAGTTTTACATTGCCGACTTTATTTTATAAAGTTATCCGACTATATATTGTGGTGTAAAAGTTTCATTTTCAATTAATCATTTGTTTTGATTTTTAAGTGTTACGTATTCAAGTGTGAGTCTAAGTCTCACATTGGGTAGGAATGAGAAAGTTGGATATAAAGAAGACCCATAAACCTAATGCCTTAAGATTTTGAATTGAAGATGTTGTCATTCCCTTATACGTGGTCTCTGACACAGTTCTTATTGTTTGAGATCTTTCCAGTTTTTCTCCTCAAATTCTCCGTAACATCAAGTTATAGATACCCCTCGTTTAGACGTGGAATACTTTAATTAGAACTTGAAACCTATTTCACTGTCAACTATTGCGCTTCTAAATATGTATCTTATTTGAGATGAACAATGTGTGTAAAGGATATCGCTATGGTTTCAGAAACTCAGAAAATATCAATCTAGTGGGAGAAGGGTTTAATAGCTTACTAGGAATATTAGGAGAAGACTATAACAAAATGAAAGGGAAACTAGTATTTACAATATTTTTCTACTGCAAAGGTGAAACTGAGGGGGTTGGTAAAAGAAATATATGTTTCAGAATATTGTTTTATGCAATTCTGGGATAAGTGTTTATCAGAACGCTGTAGAGACAGAAGGCTGTTGGTGACTGACTCTTCCAACATCCACTACACAGTGTCAAATAAGCTTATGAAGATTCAGAGTTACATGTAGCTCAAACAGGTATTATAACTATTCCTAATCTAGTTACATGCTTTATATGGACTTATATGTATTCGAATATTCATTGATTTTCATGAAATAATATTTCTTTGACTTAATTATTAAGAAAAAAGAAAAAGCTTTTCGATCCTTCTTGTATACAAGAAAAGTTATTTTTTTAATTTTTAATTTACTTTTTGGAATCAAAGTTTACAGATATATCAAAAAAGTAACAAGATCGAATTATATAAAAACGTTGTAACCTCTTTATGCCAAATATGTTAGTGACTAACAAATACATCATATTTTGATGTCTGGCAGACAAAGGCATTAAATAAATAATTTTGAAGATTTGTTGTTGGAGGAAAGAAAAGTAGTGGACACCACTGATTTAAGGCAAGCTAACACGAAAATGATAATATAGATTACCGACGATAATTATGAAGCAAGGACATATGTTGCATTTACAGATCAGCATTGATGAAACCCAATTAAAATTGTGACATTTTTTGTGGAGAATTATTGAAAGAGATGTGTGGAAGTGGGAAAACCACATCTTTTGCTTTGCAGGGAATAAAAGGGCACCCCGGGGAAGAAGGGAGAATAACCTAGAAAAATTGGGTATATAAGAAGATATATATATTGATTATATGCTTTCGAATTGTGTTACTACTTTCGGTGACCATTCAGGACAACCTGTTTCTTAAGCATAGACCTACAAATATCAGTCTAATGCAGCCATAACCATATATATTTTAGGGCATTATTGTTATTGTCTTCTTCACCACTTGACCAGAAACCTATAGATGTAAGAGATCTTTGTTGTTGATTCAAATTTATTAAGAATAATATCTTAATCTGTATCGAATAAGTTTAATTGATGTTGCTCAGTTATTAACTAATAAAAAATAATAAATAGTGTTAAAAAGAATATGTGTCTTGTTAAATACTTTAGAATAAGTAAGTTACGGGGAAGAATTTTAAATAAAGAAAAGAAAATGAAGAGAGAGCTTACTACAGCAACGTACAATTGTAAGTATTCAGATCGTAGATGCTCTCATATTGAAAAGCAAACACAAATAGTAAAAGAAAGCAGTAGTTATAGTAAGCCATGGTAGTAATAATGGATACAAAACTTCAAAATACTAATTATATTAATTTCAATAATTTGTATAGCATTTTGTAGTCAGTATATCCTCATTCCTCAAATAAAAATGTACTTTTGTAATGTGGATAGGAAATAATCATAACTTCATTGAATTTGTAGATGAGACGAAGTCTCTCTCATGGAATAAGGGTCAAATTTCCAATCAAGTATATATATTGTGTGCAAGAACAAATGAATAATGGAAATAATGCACAATAAATATATTATAATAATTATAATAATAAATAATATAATAATAATAAAAAGAGAGTGAAAAAGACAGGCATTTTGGATAGTAGAATCCCTTTCTACCACTGATAAGTTCCATCATCTTCACCAGCAAAGGTTAGTTCTCCAAATTATCCCCACCTCAAGGGAAGTAGACAAAAGAGTTAATTTCTTTACCTTTTGGATATCAGCCAGCAAAATATTTGGGCTTTCTGCAGGTGAATCACCACTAGCGAAAACACAGACATAGCACAGTATATTAACGAGTTGTCACTTCCTTACTTTTCATATGCAACATAAGTAAGAGGTTATATTATTTAAACCTACAAGTCTAGATATATATGATATTTCATATTCTACATTTTTATTTTTACATCTCATTTAAGTTTTATTTTGTTTTATCATACACATCTCAAAATTATGTGTACACGCCAATCTCTAATAAGTAATACTATATTCGCGTATAATACGTTTTTTATTATATATAAGATTAAGAAAAAAGGACGTTATGGAATAAAAGTGATTCCTCTCCCAGTTACCAAACATGGACAACCCAGTGTGTATACATCATGTGCAATCCCGAAAGAGTGTTTGACAATAATAGTGTTTCATAAAAATATACATCACTACAATATATAACAATGGAGGGTAACAAAATACTTAGGTCTGCCGTGTTATATTTGCACAGGAATCTCAGCCTTTCTCCTTTGAAATTCCATAATGATTTCTCATTAAAGAAAAATAATTTTTCATTTTGTGGGCATTTGTTTCAATTATAACTGAAGTAGAACATGTGATCTTTCCTTCGAAGAACATCTGAAGATTCAGTGAGTTTTTTTTTTTCTTTTAAATCAGCAAAAAGAAAAAATATATCATTGAATGAATTTGAGAAGAACAAGGAAAAGTCCAATTTGCGGCACAATTAATGGATTTCTTTATAGTTTCATATTCTTCCCAACACTTATTTTATTAGATGTGTATTCTGAATGTTGGAACATATTACTCCTTAAATAGATTTTTCATACTTTAATTTAAAATATATGTTTGTATCTAGCTCTTGGCAGAAGATACATTGAATACCCACCAAGCTGCATATTTTAGAATTATTCCCACCATCTAATGTTAACTGCTAAGTTTTTTTTTTTTTTTTTTTTTATTTCTCATCTCACCTCTATAAATATAACAATTTTGTACAAAAATAAATGTTATTCATGCAATCCTTAAATAATATGATATACATACTGATTATTTACATTATTTTTTAGAAAAATTTAGAGAATTGTAAACATAAGAGTTAGTTGGAACAGTTTTAGTGAGGCTTTATACAATAAACTTGTTTTATTCTTTTCGTAAGTTTTGTTTTCGAAAGTAAGATTCTTGAAATCATTTTGAATTTTTTTTATCCAATTTATACGATAAAATTTAATGTGAAATCATATTATTATTTGACTAAGGGAGGGTTTGGAATAACTCTTTTACAATTTATTTTAACATATTTTATCTAATAAATACATAAACATTTAGATGGGCTTATAGAAATAAGTTTATATTAATATCTCACGAAATTGTTTAACATATTTCAATAATGCATTCCTACTCTAACTAATGAAAGAATTTATAACCTATATGCAAACAAATCAACCATGTTGCTTCTTTAATTGTTAAAACAACTTACAATAACACTTATATGATAATACTCATTCAATAAACTCTTAAGTTTTTTAACCAAACAATCTCTATATCTAAAATAAACCGAAAACATTCTCTAAGTACTTATTTGGGTTCAATTTATTTGAAAAAAAAAAGTCACTTGTTTTCAACAACTTTCAACGGGAACTTGTATGAAAATAAGCTACCAATTTCTGAAATTTAATGATTTCAAAACCATTTCTAAATATACTCATTTAAAATAATATATAACAAATCATGATTAAGTAGTTTGAAAAAATGTAGATAAATTTTGAATTATATAAATTTGCTAAATCTAACCTTTAGAGTGATAAAATTAATGATTAGTAAAAAATTATTTGTACACAGAATAAGGCTCAGATCTGATATGAATGCATCTTACATATACATACACAATATGATATTAGAGATAGTGATCATTACTTTGTCAACATTAATAAGCTTGATTTGGGAGAATGCATGCAGTAAAGACCCTGGACAAATAGCATACGTTGAAGCAGAAAATTATATAGCGTACTCCTAATCGCCAAGAATCTTCTGTAACAAACATCCGATGAATTTAGACAGAAGATATAGTAATAATTAAAGAAATGATTAGTAATATAATAGGGTTTTAGCTGTAAGTTTTATATTTTTGTTTTGTCTAAAGAGACCTAAAAAAGGTAAGGGGGGACAAGAAGAGGATTACATGGAAGGTGATAGTGCCAATTTTTTAACTTGACATGTGTGGTCACACTCATTGTTGCATTCATGCAAGACAACAAATCAATTTGTCCACAGCCACATGATTTTTATTAGAATAATTAACCCCAAAACACTAACCAATGGATCGTTCCAAAGGACTACAAAATGATAGAAGGAAAAGAACATAATATATTAGGTGGGAGCAGAAGGGAAGGGACAGCCCTATATGATCTCTTAACTAACTAGAAAATATATATTTATATGTGTGTGTGAGAGTGAAGGAAGAGAAATTGAAAGGGTTTGAGAAAAGAAAAAATGATAAAGAAATAAAGGAACCCCCCACAGCACAGGAAGAAGAAGCAAAACATAATGTGAAGAAATAATTGAGTGGTGGGTTATGAGAAAGTGCGGGTGGGACAAGATAATCTGAAATTGTAAAGCGATCACAATAAATAGGCCGTGATATTAGCTACGGATCAGTAAATACAAATTAAGGAGTTGACAGGTGAAGGAGGATTTGAAAAGATTGACCTGCGTCTCCTCCATGCACCCTTTGGTTTCACAGAAAAATAAAAACAAAAAATAAATTGAACCCATTAGATTCTCCCTGTCTCTTATCCCAATCTCCCATGAAACCGCACTTCAAATGGTGACCATTTGAAAGGCCTAAACCCCAAAAGCTAAAAAGAAAAGAGCAAAAAAAAACCCAACGAAATACCAGAGAGCCAAGACAGATAAATCAGAAGGGCAGTGAATACCAGTCTATTTCAACTCACAAAAGAACAACACTCTTTTCTGCTCCATCTTCATCAACAATTCTCCTCCCCTCGTCCTCTTTAAATTCTCCATCCTCCGTGTCAATTCAAAGAACTTCAAATCATATATCAGTCTGTGGAAACTCTTAGAAGTCATGAGAGTGGTGGTGGTGGTACATGGTTGTGTTCATGGCTTCTCTCTCGTCCTCACCACCGTCCAACCGGGAACTCATGGAAGCGGTGGCACCAAGGTTCAGATACACCAACCTTGAATCCAAGTTGAGATTTCCGATGTTGTTGTTGTTGTTGCCGCTGCTACTGCTGCTGTTATGGTCCTCGTTCATGGGGGGAGGGTAAATGGGTGCTGCGGAGTTGGAAGGAGCGTTGTTGTTGTTGGCATTGCCTTCTTCTCGTGACATGACAAGAGCTGCGGATTGAACAAGCTCCAAACACAGCCTCAGTTTGTTGGGTTCGATGTGGGTCAATCCTGGGACAGCACCCTTAAAGAGGAAATCCGAGGTTAGGGTTCTGAGGATGTCCAAAGGGGTGACCCCATCAACGGTTCTCACATTCGGGTCCGCGTGGTGGTCCAGCAGCACAGCCACCATGTCCGGCGACACCATCTCCGCCGCAATGTGGAGCGGCGTCTTTCCGGCGGGGCCGGAGGGGTAGTTGACATCGGCTGCACCGAGTTCCAGCAATGCCTTCACCACCTCTCTGCTGCAGTTCTCCACCGCGTAGGGTAAGGCCAGTGCTTCGTCCAGGTTGAGACCCTCCCCCATTACCATAAGCTTTACGAGTTCGACATCGGAGGAGTCCAGGGCGCGCCTCATTCGCCGGATTTTCTGGTCCTCGAGATCGAGGGAGGCGTGGTGGTGGTGGGGATGATGGTGGTGGTGGTGTGGCACCAAGGATCGTCGCGCCATGGACGATTTGATACGTAGCTCTTCGATCTTGGCCACAATGTCTATGGGGAGATGCTTGGCCAGAACCTCGGGAGGAAGACCTGATTTCGCTACCAAGTGAGAACAAGTGGCCCATAGTTGCTGCATGTCTTGCTTTCTCGAAGCCAACAGCACTTTCATTACATCCTCTATGGAAGCCTTCTCCACCATGCTCGCAAGTTGTTTCTGACAACCAAAACACGGCAAAATGCGTGAGTGAAGAAACAAGAAGCAAGAAATGGAAAAGCGAAGAAGAGAGTTTACATTGGAAAAAAGAAACATGTTCGATATAGCAGCACTTCCATGTAAGGCAATACAGTAATATAGTAGTAGTAGTAGTACTGATTTGGTGGGAAGTAAATAAATGTAAAACGAAAGAGAACAAATGAGATGGGATGGTTGGGAACTGGGAAGCGCAGGAGAATTTAAAGGACCCTTTTTTTTTTCTTTTCCGGTGGTTTGTTTTCTTTTCGAGTCCAAACCCAAATGAGGAAAGTAGATGTTTGGGAAAAGTTTCGTGCGCCTACTGTGTGCAAGACAAGACTGCATATCATCATCTAAATTTAGAAATTCCTGAGTATGGCTGAAAGAACGCCAATTCGAGAAACTCTATAATTTCCGCTACATGAAATCAGCTACGTCCAACTCCAATACTAACATCATAAAGGTTAAAATCAATCCAACTGAATTAAATTCAGAAATCGGTAATAAAAGCTCAGGAGGTGGATATTAAAGTTGGAAGCTGTATTATTGGGTGTGTTTGTCGAGAGACTGAGCTAAGAAACTGGTGAGAAAGTGAAGGAGGAGGAATTTGCGAAGAGTGGAGTAAATGAGAGTGAGAAAGAGAGAGAGAAGAAAATCAGCTATTCAGTCGCTGACAAAGGAGAGGAGAGCAGTGTAGCGCGGTGACACGGGATCATAGAATAGAAGGAACTGGTGGTATAACTCCTGATGGGATAGATAGATTGAAGCACGAATTCAGAACCCGAAATTCTCATCCATATATCATATCATAACATCACAGACCCTGAAAAGAAAAATATAAAAAGAAGGAGAGAGACATGGAAACGCCCGTTCCCGGTTCCCAAAACGAGAGCAGACCCGCAGCAGTAACTGTCCTAATTCCCAAGACCCATGAAACATAAGACTGGGCACACAAAGGGTGAAAAGGAGAAAAAAAAACAGTGGAAGTGAGGGGAAACGCTACCATACTGGTATTGGTAACACCAAGGAAAGGGAGAAAACCTGGGTGAGCAATGCAAGCTGTTCGACGCCGAAGTATCTGGCGGCGGCGAGGGTGTCGAGGGCGAGATCGACGGCGGAGGTGCAATGCGTGTGCCAGCAGCCTCGCTCGCCGCAATTGGGGCGGGCCTCGTGCTTCTGCGGGACGATGGAGACTTGGCCACTGTAGAGGAACTGGAGCATGAGGAGGAAGACCTCGTAGCCGACGGAGTTGACTGGGATGACGCCGGAGCGCGAGTTGAGTCGCGGGCCGGCGGGGTCGAGGGCGGAGGGAGGGTCCGGGCCGCAGAAGAATTTCCGGAAGAAGAGGCTGCGGGCGGCGAGTATGCAGCGGTGCGCGTGGACGAGGCGACCCTCGACGCTGAAAGTGACGTCGCTGAAGGCCTGGCCGTTGATGAGGAGGTTGAGGTAATCAAGGGAGAGAGATCTTAGAGAGTCTTCAAGGGACATGGTGGTGAAGACTGTTACTGTTTTTGCTGAGTAAAGTACTGTGTTGTCTCTTCAACTCTCTAGGGTTGGTGGCTGTGACTTATTGCAAAGAAAAGAGAGAGAGAAAGAGAGAGAAGGAAGAGAAGGATTGTTGTGACTAAAGGGAAAAGTGAGAGAGATGGAATAGTGAGGGAAGGAAGAAAGGGGTTGAAGTTGAAGTTGGGTTCATGGGGTTGGTTTTTGTTTGATGTAGTTGATGACGATGATGATGATGATGGTACTGTGGTTGTGTTTTATGGGATTCGCTGGGTGAATGGTGAATGGAGGGGCATGGGGTATTTTGATGGATAGATAGATATTTGTGGGGAGAGAGAGAGAGAAGAAAGGGAGAGAAACAGAGATTGGAATTTGGGTGGCTATTCTGGGCGGCTGAAGGGTTAAAAAAGGCTTCAAATATTAATTAAAAATGTTTTTTTTTTCCTATTCATCCTTTTTGTATACTGAGAGAGAGTAGTGTAGAGTAGAAGCATGTAGTGGCAGTGAGAGGGGTGGAAGTAGAAGCATTGAAAACGATGTGTGGATAAAAAATCACAGTTTAGACTTTGCTTATGTATATAACAAACTCCAAGTCTCTTTAGATAGACTAATACTTAGTATAATACAACTCTTTGGGGGCCTATTGCACTTGTACTTGCTGTCCACATTTTTTAATTTCTCTTTCTGTTTATATCTTTTTTATTTGTATTAGGAGAGAGATCAAATAAATAAAATAACATGAATGATACCACGAAAAAGACAAACAAAACATGTAAGAATAAACAGTTCTTCCATTTTTTAAGTTACGTTTTCCATAATTTAGATAAACCAGTAGCCAGCAGCAAGTGCTTACTACTTCCTTTGTTTTAGTTAATGTTCATCAAAGATTAAGTGATAATGAATAACGTAAGTGGCTCTTTTATTGACCATTTAGGTGGCTGTTTGAATCAACGTAACTCAATTATTTCAATATAGGTGAAAAAAAAAAAAACATAAATATACCTTCCCAACATATGTTTTTCTTATCGGATAATGTTTCTGTCCACTGTGAACACTTTCATTACATATCATAACATGCGAAAATATGTAACAGGTTTTATATTTTTAAATAAAATTGTTGTTCTCTTTTATTCGCAGCTTGTGGTTCGTAATCATAAAAATATTCTTCCCACATATCATTGTAAAGTGGTAGCAATATTTAAAAGAATTATATTGAAAAAAATATGGAGTCAAGTTGTATAATTTTGAGTTTGGGCCACGACCTAATTAAATTTTATAATATCTTTTTTCCTTAGCTCGAATAAATAATTGTCATTCATGCTTAACTCTTTATTATTGACGAAAAACTATAAATAAATATCAGAGTATTAAATATAAGAAAAAAAAAAAACTGTCTTCCAGAATCACTCACACAAACAGAAATGTAAATTCAGTGTAGTACTAGTAACAATCAAAGAAGGGTGGATTTCAAACTGACTTCATGTATATGGTATTTAATTAACCTTTTTCTATTTGAAGTCAACAGAAGTGTGTTTGATTTTTATTTTTTTTCAATTTATCTTAGTTTTTCAGTTCTCATTTAAAACTCTGCAGAGAATTTAGACTCAAAAGGTGATTTTGGCATAGGTGAGATTTTAATGTGTCTAAACATTGACAGATTTGTAATGTTTTAAATATTTGAAAGATTATTTTAGAATTTGTTTTACTACCTTATAAAGTGACGGGTATATGAAATTTTTAAATATTTCTTTGGAATTTATTCCAATATTTTAGTGTATAAAATGCTCTGAATAAATCATATCATATGTAAATAATTTGATTTGTGTAAGTTGTAGACAAAGTATGATATGATATGTACTGTGAATCTGATAGTATTTACACTGACATATAATAAATTTTATACATTTTATAGGACGAAATTAATTGTTAAAAAATATTTTTAATTAAAAATATTAATCTTTCATTTTTTTTCTATTCAAATATTTTCTACCAACATCTCCCTTTTCCAGTCTCACTGTCTCTTTCTTTCGTTTCCTTTTCTTTTCTAATTCAAATTCTATATTCTCTCTTTTAGGTTATCTCTTCTATGTATTTATGGAGTTGCAGAAGCAAGAAGATAAGAGATCTAAATTATATCATTTTTTTAATATCTTGCTTCGAAGTCGATTTGTATTCCTTGTCCTTTAATATAATACAACATCTTTACCGAAGGAGTCACAAACATCACAAACTCTTATCCCTTTTAGTGTTAAAATATATTTAAGTAAATATTAATATAAATTATCTTTAAATTCAACTCTTAAATAAAGTATAATTTTGAGTTGTAATGAGATAAAAAAATATTAATGACAATATATAGCAATTATAAAGTATATTTCATTGGGTGAACTATAAAAATATTGAACTTTATTTTTCATTGTCAGAATGGTTAATATGTCCATTACAGTGTCTAAAATAAAACATGTCATAAAGAGGATTAGGTACGGTCCCTAATTAAAATAGTCATCCATATAAAAAAGGTTAAGAGAAGCAATTGGTAAGGTCTGGGTCAAGGAGGGAGGCAATATTTTGTGCTCTGTTATTGTGCAGGTAATTAATGCATTCCAAGGTAGATAATGAAACATGCTTGGTAGCTAGAATTGAAAGTGTGGACTGCTGGAAGCTTTTTGAACCTTTGGAAATCGTCAAATTGGAAGACACATCACAGGGGATTATACTGAGCTTTGGTGAAAATTAAAATTATAATACAGGCTATTATGTAATGGAATTATATGAAAAATATGTAAAGTTGAGTCTTATAGTCATTGTTCACAAGAAGCACTATACAAGTACTGTGTTTCTGTATATTGGGTTTTGGTCTCATTTATTTCACTTACTTATTTACTCTGTATCTTGTGAGGTTGAGCACAGTGTCACGAAAGGAACAGGTCTTATTGTTATAGATAAATATTATATGGTGGTACAGTGATTATTGTAAGGTGGATTAGAGTAGGGTAGTAGGAAGTTTTTTATTATATTTATAATAGGGTTGGAACACCCCTCAAGTGTTCCAATTTATTTTATTCATAACTGTTAAAAATAATTTATAGTATACTCCATTTCAAAAATGGTCTTTTATTTACTTTTATTCTAAAATAGTAGTTGTTATATTATTTTCAATTATTAAATCCTAAAATCTACAAAGAGAAAAATAATCAAAACTAATTTATGCCCTTTCCAATTTTCTTCGCTCTTTGGGTTAAGTTCTTTTTAAGTTCATGTGATTGGCCCTACATGTCAGAAACATGAATCTTAAAAATGGATGTGGCTTGTAAAAATCCCTTAATCCCTGTTTGTGTACAGATGAAAACTTATTATTAATAATAAAATTGTTAAGTAAACTATATTTCTATTCATATAATTTAAAAAATAAATCTAAAAGTTCAATAAAAAATTTATAAAAAAATCGTAAGTCTCTTGTTTTATTTCATGAATTTTTCTTTTAAATTTTAGTTTTAAATCAATTTTAAACAATTAAATGTTGTATTAGAAATTGTATTCGTGACACTTCTCACACTTTAAATAAGCAATCACCTTAATTAACTATACGAATATTTTATTTATTTATTTGTCGGCAAAAAATATTATATAATTATATGGGGCATTAAGGTACCCAACCCTTATACGAATATTGTATTGATAGCATTGTAATAAAAGAGTAGACACTATAAGGTGACTTCTTATTGAAAATTTTAAATTTTAAAAGTGAATTTATATTGTGTACTATACCGTTAATTATTTTAAATACTAGAATTTGATTTTTTTTTTTACAAAAAAATATTATAAATCTATTTAAGTTGTAATTATTCCAAACTCACATTAAGTTACGTTAAAGATAATTACAAAATATAAAATATTGTTGATTTTAAAGTTTAATTGTTCTATTATAGTTGTATTATTCATTAAAAGAATTTCAATGAGTTAAAAACAATAGAGTATATATAAATCTTAACTCCGAAACAATACAAAATTTATGAATGTATAAAAAATTATTAACATCAAATTATAATTGACCCACACGCTAAAATATTTATATTATTAGCTCCTTTTAATCAAAGTATAAATAAATTGCTTGTAATTGTAAAATTTGTTAAATGTTAAGTTATACTTTAAAAATGGTTTTATATGGCACATTTTAAAATAAATTCATTTTTTTACGTTGATTCTTTTTACGTTAATTCTACTACAATTTTAAAGTAAAGATATTCTTAATATAGATATTTTACAGCCAAATACAGCCCTAAATTTTACTTATCGCTAAGCATAAATTAATTAGAAAATAGAATTTGAAAAAAAGAATTGAAGGTAAATTAGAAATATGTGATGTATTAATAGATATCAATTTTATGCTAAGTATTATATTAATATTTAATGTATTAATATATAGTAATTTCATATAGAAATATCTAGTAATAATAGAATCACATTATTGATATAGACTTATGCCATACTAATGACTTTAGTGTTAATCTATTGGCAAAACAAACTAAAAGTAGTTCGATGTTTTGTATGATGTCTATATTAAACATATGTCTTAGATTCTTCTTTTTCTTGATTGTCAAAGTAGTATATGATAAACTATATTCTATTTTGTATGATACTTTCAAGCATAAATATGTTTTAAAATTATTTTTTTATTCATCATAAACATATAACCAATTAGAATAAGTATATACTCAATTCTGTATAAATAAAGTTATTTTTTACAGATTTTAAAAATAATCAATTATATTAAAACATCAATTAATTATATCAGTGCAAAAAACTCTTTAGAGGTTCCGCATTTAATTAGTTATACTGAATATTAATTAATTATTACGTGTAAAAAAGATTTCACATTTTTCTAATACAATCGATTATATTGAATTTTAAAAAAAAATCAATTTTTCAAAAATAATTGATTAGGTTCAAATAATAATTAATTATTACTAAAGTGTTTTCAAAATTCATAAAGGAACATAATAATTTATTATCTTTAATAATAATTTATTACTTTGATCAATTATTTAAAAGGAAGGCCTCTTTTTTATTCAAATAACACCGTTTCAATTTTTTCAAGATAGAGAGTTCTATTGTGATCTAGAAATTGTTCTAAAGAGTACTATATTTGTTTTGAAGAAACATTTTTCAAGGTTCATCAAGAAAGAAAGATTATAAATTAGGATTGTTTTGTTGTAAACTTGTCACTTATAATGTGATATTTATCTTTTTATTATATTTTGATTTGTAAATCTTGTATGATTGTTTGATGTGTGTATTATAAGTAATTAAACGATTTAATTACCTTGTGTAAGGCTTCTTGAATGGTGTTTCAAAGAAGTGATGATTTTTAATTTCTTTCAAGATTTTATGAAAAATCTAACTCAAGTTGTTTGGATTAACTAAATGTAGATTTGGAAAGAATGAAAAACTAACATAAAAAATTTGTGTGTTTTTTTGTTTCATCTTTCTATCATTATCTTAAATTTTTTATTTTTTATTTTTTGTATTAATTGATTGTTGAAGTTAGTTTCTCTTATTAACAATAATTTAAGAAAATTTTTCTTTAATATTTTTAAAAGACATTCTTAAACCAATTCAACCCCCTTATTGAGTTCTTGGTTATGTTTTTACCTATTTTTTTATTTAAAATTGATATCTAAAACGTGTTATTGAAAGTTATTCACATTTGATCCAAAATGGATAGTTATTCCAAAATATTTATCGAGAGTTCATCTGTAAACAAATCTCCTCTTTTTGCTAGAGAAAATTGTCCTTTTGGAAATTTATAATGAACGTTTTTTTTAATATATGTTGATAAGAGGGTTTGGGATGCAGTGGTAAATGATCCTTTTGAACAAACTATAATTATTGATAATGTTGTTGTTTTCTCTATGGACTCGTGATCAAAACAAAGGAGCATGTTAAGATGTAATGGCTAAAAGTTTATATCTTTTGCTTTAACTCTTGATGAATTTTATAGAGTTTCAGTATGTTCTTTAACTAAGAAAATGTAGGAATGTTAGAAGTCTCTCATGAATGAACTAAAAAAGTTAAGAAAGTAAGGAAAAGTACTCTTATACAAGAGTATGAGATGTTTAGAATGCTACCATGAGAAATCATTTATGATGTTCAAACAAGATTCACTCATAGTAAATCATCTTCTTACTCTTGGAAAGACTTTTGATAGAGAAGAACTCAACGTCAAGATTCTAAAAGGCCTAAATAGGTCATGGCAACCAAAAGTTACTATTCTTTACGAATTAAGAGATTTCACTATAATGAACATAACCACCTTGTTTAGTAAGCTAGGGCAACATCAACTAAAAAATCTGTAGGTACCTACGAATTTTTTTCATAGATAAAATTCATAGGTAAATTATCTATGGATTTTTTTGTATCTAACAAATTAATAGGTAATCATAAATTTACGTACAAATTTTTATCCGTATGTAATTACTTGTGAATTTTTCGTAGATAAAATCCGTAGGTAAATTACCTACATATTTTTTTCATTGAAAACAAATCCATTGGTAATGATAAATTTACCTACAGATGAAAATCCGTCAGTAAATCAATAATTTCTATTAGTGACTCTTGAAGAATCAATACATGTTTTTTTATGAATCACTAGACTACAAGGACAAGTCTTTTCAGTCAAACAAAAGTGTATATGTACTTGATACAAGTTCATATTTGACATAGGAACCTTTACATATCCAAATAGAAGAATAAAACATTGATGTAAAATCATCATATACATGAAATCTACCTAAAGAATGGAGAGTTTCATCTGATCTTTCACTAGAGAATGTTATTGGTGGTATATCAAAAGAACTATCAAGAATAAGAAACTTAGGTCAGTTGTGTATGAATATCGCTTTTGTATGTCAAGAAAAACTAAAATCTATTGAATATGTTTTAAATATTGAATATTGGCATATAGCAATGCAAGAAGAGCTAAATTAAATTAAGAAAAATTATGTTTAGGAATTGGTACTACAAAATTAGTCACTAAAAGTAATTGGAACAAATTGGGTGTCTAGAAAATAAACTAAATGATACAAGACTAATTGTAAAAAAAGAAGACAATACTTATTGCTAAAGAACATAGGCAAGAGAAAAGAATTAATTATGATGAAACCGAGCAAAACCCGAAGCTATAAGAATTTTACTTACTATAGCATGTAGCATAGATTTTAAATTGTTTTAAATGAATGTGAAGAGCACCTTCCTAAAAAAAATTATTAAAGAGAAAGTATATGTAGAACAACCTTCTATCAACGATTTTGAACATCTAAATCATGTGTCAAGTTAAACAAAGACTTATATGGACTAAGACAAGCACCTAGATCCTGGTATGAAAGGCATAGTGAATTTCTGATTCAAAATGGTTTGGAAAGAGGTAATGTAAACTCAACTTTATTTATCAAAAAAATTGAAAATGATATAATTTTTTTATAAAAATATATATTGATGACATAATTTTGGATGTACCAATATTGTTTTGTACAAGGAGTTTTCAAAATTCATGCGGTAGGAATTTCATATGTCAAATATGGATGAGTTGCCCTTCTTTCTTGGTTTGGAAATCAAACAAGTCAAGAATGGAATATTCATATGTAGAGTTGGTTATCCAAAAGCACAATTTGGCATGTTAGTCATATGATTTTAAATATAATTTACTCATATCTCATGAGTTTTCAAAATTTTATAAATAATACCCTTTAGGTTGTGTAGACCTTGGTTATTTTTTACCAAACCAAACAATTTTGGGCACTTCAAGCAATTTGCGGCTATATGATTGTTTCCTTTCATTATTGTTATTGAGAATAACTCATTTAAAAATGGTTTATAAATCCTTAAAGGAATATAGAATTAAGTATTGGTTCTAATACCAATCTAAGTATTGTACTAAATTATTAAAAGATTTAGCATGGGTAGTTGCAAAGAATCAACAACACCTATGGCTACTACATGTTACTTGGATGTTTATGAACAACGTAAACTAGTAAATCAAACATAATATAGAGGTACGATAAGATCTCTTTTATATTTGACTACTAGTCAGCCCTCACATCTTACATAGTGTAATTGTTTGAGCTAGATTTCAATTTACACCTAAAGAATGTCATTTACCTACTATGAAAAGGATTTTTTGTATTTTAAAAGGAACTAATAACCTTGGCTTAAACTATCCTAAAGGTACTGAAATTATTTTAATAGGATATAGTGTTTGTAATTTTGGTGGATGCAAATTGAATAGAAAAATCACTACTAGTAAATGTTATACATTAGGTTGTTCTTTAGTATTATGCCATTCTAAAAACCATGTGTGGCTCTACCAACAAGTAAGGCATAATATATTGCAAATGGTAGTTATTGTGCTCACTTCATATGGATGAAGTACCAGTTGGAAGATTTAAACATCTTTCTTAATCACATTCCATTGAAATGTGACAATACCATCACAAAAAAAATCCAATCATGCCTTTAGTGACTAGCACATTAATATCACACACCATTTTATTAGGGATCATATAGCTAAAGGTGATTGTATAGTTGAATATATTGATAATATAAAATAGTTAGCAAATATTTTCACAAAACCCTTATCGAGAGATAGATTTTATACAATTCAAAGTGAATTGGGATTTTTAGATATTTCTTGCACTCATTGATTGTGTTCTTGAATGTTAATTTACATTTATGTATCAATGAATAAATTGCACTAAAATATAATTGATTATTTCTTAGTGTTTTAAATTTGTTCATATCTAGCAGTTAATCGATTATTAATAACATGAATCAATATCTTCCTTACTTTTCGATCATGTCCAAAGTGGAGAATGGTTTATTGATTTTTTTCAAGAAGTAATTGGTTGGTCATCATAAAACAAGGTGGAGATTATTGGCAAATGACACTAAAAGTATCTAGATGTTCTTTTGATGATGTCTACATTGCACATATTGTTAGGTATGCAAGTGTGAGTCTAAGTCTCACATTGAGTAGAAATGAGAAAGTTGAGCAACATGTAAGAAACAAGACCCACAAACCTAATGCCTTAAGGTTTTGGGTTGAAGGCAGTGTCATTTCCTTATATGGGTTGGCTTTTGTCTCATTCTTGTTGATCTCCCCGATTTTGCCCTTTTGGATTACCTAACAAGTGGTATCAGAGCCGATGGTTTGCGGCTTGAATTTGACCCTGTATCGAAAGTTTTCTTGATGGAAGTTTCAGGCAAGCGTGTCCCGTATAAGTGTGTGAACGGCGGTACAAGTAAGGGGTCTTTTACTTCCGCTCGAGGAGGAGTATATCAATATAGAGGAGCGACTCTCACTTGAGGGGGAGATTGCTAGGTATTCAAGTATGAGTCTAAGTCCCACATTGAGTAGAAAGGAGAAAGTTGAGCAACATATAAGAAAGAAGATCCGCAAACTTAATGCCTTAAGGTTTTTGGTTGAAGGTGGTGTCATTTCCTTATATGGGTTGGCTCTTGTCTCATTCTTGTTGATCTCCCCGGTGTTTCTCTCCTCGATTCTCCCAACACATATGTCTTGGAATCTTCTCCATATAGTATGATAAATTTATAAAGTGTGATTATTTTCTATGAGATTCTCAATCATAAACTTGTTTTGAAACCATCTTTCATTTCTTATGAACATATAGTTGATTAGAATAAATGTATAATCAATTATGTGTAGATAAGCAAACACCATTTTCACATACCTAAAAAATGATTGAGCATGTTAAAACATTAATTTATTATCTCAATTCAAAACTCTTTTCCTAGGTTCCACATTAATCAATTATATTCAATATTAATCGATTATTTTATGCAAAAGAATATTTCACACATTTTGGTTATAATCTATTACCTTACGACATAATTGATTATATTGATCTTTTTCAAAAACTCAATATTTGGAAAATAATAGCTTAGATTTAAATAATAATCAATTGAATTATTACATTATTACTAAAGTATTTTCTGAAATGATAAATGAACATTATATAATTGATTATATTTAACAATAATAGATCATTTTTATTAATTATCTAAAATATTTTTAAAAGGAAGATCTCTACTTGATTCAAACATCAATTTTACATGTTTTTTTAGGTGAAAAACTCTATTGTGATCTAAAAATTTATTTCAAAAGTACTTTTACATAATACATTTGTTTTGAAGAAAGATTCTTCAAGGTTCATCAAGAAAGAAAGATCATATTGTAAAATGATTTTATTGTATACTTGTAACTAATTTGTCTTTTTCTTGTATTTTGATTTGTAAATTTGGAACCAATGTTTGGTGTATACAATAGGTAATTGAATAATTTCTTTACATTGTGTAAATCTTCTAAAAGGGTGTTTCAAGAAGTATTTATTTTTAATTGTTTATTCTAATTTAAAATTTAATGGTATAAGTGACTAAAAACTTAGTAACTAATGTTAGATACCAATTATCTTGACTTAATTAGTCACTAAATTCAATCATTATTTTTATTTTGTAGTTATTTAGCAATTAAAACCTAATTTGCTGATTATTTTGCTCACAAATAACAACTATTTCATTTGGTAGCTAAAAATTGATTTCTAAATAGTTTTTTTTTCTTATAGTATAAATTCCTAGTAGTGTTTAGAGCAACTCTAGCCGATTAGAATTTTGATTTGAGTAAGCTCAAATGTTATCCTTTTTTCTTGAGTCAGTTTTGAGTTTTATATATATATGGGCAGTCATTTTGTTGCATATGGTCCTTGAGGCATCAAAATGTGTCCTTATTAGTTCTAGGTCCTTGGAATGTGTCAAATCATTGCTTAGAAATTTGTGATGCATGTTAGGTTATCTCTGTTGTCATTAGGATCATAGCTCTTTGTAGGTATTTTCAACTTCTAAAGCAACTAAGTGAAGCTAGCTAAATTGCCTTAATAGATGTTAGTTTTACTTTTAAATATAATCTTATGTTAGAAGATTTGGATGTGGGGGTGACGTGGTCACCATGTTCCAAACTTTCTTGTAGGTTTTGATTGGATTATTGTATTAAAATTGTTGATTTAGATTGATTATGATAGTAGCTTTAATGATTTGTATTGATATCTATGTATGTTGATTTTTAAAGTGATACAATACTTGAATATGATAAACAAAATGTGTATATTGAAACTTCAATAAGTAATTTTGAAAGTATAGAGATAGTTGATTTAGGATACAAGGGTAGTATGAGTTGACATAGATGGACACACATTGTGAAGTTGATTAAGAGTATGAATCTTGGGAAAATAGAGTTTTCTAAAAATTATGTAACAGTGTTAGGCACGGTATCGGCAGTGCCAGACGCATTTCGATAGCACTTGCTCTTAGGTTAGCCAATGTTGGATGTCACTTCCATGGCGTCAGACATCACTTCCTCAGCATCGGGCGCAGAGTATCAGGGGTGCTCTCGGGTTTAACTGGCGTCAGGCACAATTCTCCTGCGTCAGGTGCATTACAAAGAAGGGGCTCTCGGGTTTGAGTTATGCTAGGCGTTGCCCAATAATTTAGTTAGCTTCATTTTTCTATGAATTTTTATGATTTCTGAAAGTTGTATATCTAATAGGTATTAATGAATGCTATATTAGTTGTAAGATCGTGTTTTCATGAATTATATGGAATGTTTATGAGAATGTGAAGATATATTGGATTATTTTGAAATGAATGGTATGTGAGTTTGAAAGAAAAGATAGATGAGTTTTGAAGGGAATAATGTATGTTATGATGTTGAATTATGTGGTGTGTAATTGAGACATAATATTTTTAGAAAAAAAAATACCAAGTTTGAGATTGTTTAGGATGTACATTGTTGATTTGATCAATAAGGAGGTATCTTGACTCTAGTGGTATATTGAAATAAAATAGATGAAGATTACCAATCAAAAAGACCATATGAACTAACCTTGTCATACAAGAACAATTGATTCATTGTGTGGGCCTGTGTGGATTCACAGTTGGGAGGTTGTATGATAGGTGTCAGTCTTTGAGTCTGATGCAATGCACGAGTCTTCCGGAAGTAAAGTCAAGTGTCTATGCATGTTGTTTTGTGAGTTGATGGGAATCATATAGATGTTTAGTAAATTGTTTTGGATGTGAATTAGAAATGTCATAAGTGTTATGTTGTTTAATTTATTGATTTAAAAAAATTTTAAATTGTTAGTTTATCCTACTTATCTTGTGGTTGTGTTTGTGTTTTAAGTCTGTGATGGTTGTGTGTTATACAAGAGTAGATGATGTTGTAGATAAAACTATTAGAGATGCTCCTGACTGAGCAAGAATTGTGTTTTACACACTTTGGAAGTATCTTAATTAAATTTTATTTTAATTAAAACTCATTTATTCAATATTCTTAATTTTATTGAATTTGAAATTTGTTTGAATTGACTCTTCTCTGCTTTGTCAAGGATTTAGTTTGTTTAATCTCATTCAATGGTATTTGAGAGAGAGATGGAGAAAGTTTATAAAGTTATGTCAAGAAGTTGAGTTTAGAGTTTCTTATATATTACGTGTTGGAAACCATTGTGCTGAGAAGTTGGCTTCGCTAAGTCTCGAAAATAAGTTAGATTTTAAATGGTATGATGTCTTATCTGTTGTTATTAAATTAAACTTTTTTTTCACAATAGGTATCAATTCCCTCAATTTCGTTTTGTTTAGCTTGATTGGAGAGTGTTTGTCTTTTTTTCTTGTTATGGGTTTGGCCTAGTCTTCCCATAGTTTTGTATCTTTTCTTTTTTCTTTAATTATATGTTTCATGTATGGCATATGATTGTTGACCTTTAAGGTACCAGCCTAGCTGATATGCCAAAGTTCGTAGTGATGCCTAACAAGAATTTTATCAAATAAAAATTAAAATGATAAGAAAAAAAATTTGTTTGAATTAAAATCTAATTCACTGGAAAAATAAATTATAAAATTGAAAACAAAAAAGTAAAATTTTAATTTTAATGAAGAGGTGTTCCACCTAACAAGATAAAATTAGAGTAAAATTTTAACTATATTAATTTCTAGTTAACAGTTTTATTTGAATAAATTCATTTCATTCATCCAAGAACCTCAACATTTATTACAAATCTATTTAACTATTCGCATGATATTAAAATTTTACCCTTAAAATCTTATAACCTATAATTTGGTTCATTTTTTAATTCAGTTATACGTAATCATCACGTAACGAGATTAGGAGACATGCGTGATTTTAAGACATTTTTTTATATAGAATTGAAGAGCATAACAGCTATAAGATTTAAGAAGAAACATATTTTGGAATTGAAAATTTAACAATTATAGATAATTAAAATTGTATTAATTGTTTTCTAAAATTAAGAATATTTAAAAGAAATGAAAAAGTAATTTTTTTTAAAACACATCAACTTATATTATTATTATTATTATTATTATTATTATTATTATTAAGCCTAATTTGTTAATCTACATGTTAAAAAAAATGTTTATAAAGTTTGACCCGAAAAACAATAATGGAAGTAGTGGAGAGGAGGCTGATAGCGTAGGAAAGCGTGTCGGGCGGGTTTAATTAACCGGTTCGGACATGTTAGAGTCATCGGAAATCGTTCCTAATACCGACACGCATTTACATCTAACTGTAACTGTTTATTAACTAATTCTTCCTTTTCCTTATAATATTTGTTTTTATATTGAAGCTAGACAAGAAGCAGTGCACGTGACAAGGGTGATGCCACTGTTCTCAATTTTTTTTCTTACACTAAAAAGATTCTATTATTAGTTTATATTCACAAAAATTCTGTGGTGGGTTAAGCTAAGCTATGGTATGCTATGGGGGTTCATAATGAAAATGGGATATGATATCTGAGTTTAAGATTGAAAGTGAAAAAGAAAATGGAAAAATGGCATGGATTGACAGCACAGGCACTGACGGTCTTATGATTTCAAAGAGCCCCGATTTGACATTTGACTTGTCTTTTCACTCTGTCTGCAAACTGAATACACGGTTGCACACTACATTTCAATTTTTAGCAGCTTTTGCTTTTTCATACCTACATTATTTTGGTCAACAATTTTAATTAACCACGCATACATCCTTTCCTGTAACAAATTATTTGGACTTTTCTATCCCATCCTTTACCAAATTATTTGGACTTTTCTATCCCAGAACTCTTCTTAATTATTAACTAAAATGCTTTTTTTTAATCATTCTTTTCAATTTTAAAAAATTGTTTTTAAGTTTTTTTTCCTCTTCCATTTCTCTTTTGTTTTTGTACTATGCCAAGCTGACGATAAATGTTCTCTGATAAATCATGTACTTTGATGTCAACCCATTTGTTGTTATGAAAAATCCAATCTAACACATTTCATTTCATGAGATGACTTCAACCAATGATAGTTATATCATGAATCAAGCCTATCGCCATATTTTTGTTATCTTAACCTATCTCGTAGACCTTTTATATATTATTTATTTTTTATAAAATGGCATAGTTTTATTTTGATGGCCTTTTAATTACCTTTTTAGAATTTTAGCACTTTTCTATTTATTTTAATTCATTTTAATTTAAAATATTAAAAGTATTATTAGTTTACTTGAATTTTTACTCTTAGATCAATTAATGTATCTTACATAAATGCATCTTTATTTCTTAATATCTTTATAATTATACTTTCCTTTTAATATAATCTATGTTTCCTTAAACTGGAGTCAGAATATTAAAAATAAATAGTGTTAAATAATAATTACACATAAATATCTATTATTCTTAAACACTAATGTTTATATATTTTTTTCTTTTCATTATATCATAACATCTCTAAAAATCTATTTATTTTTATCTCTCATATTGATAATTAGGTATGATTTAGTATTTTGATGTTTCTTTATACTTTTTTTTATTTTTTTTTAAAGAAAAAATTTAAAACTACTTATTACTTGAAAGAGTTTCTTGCAAGAGTTTCTTGCAAGATAGTTTTTACGAGTGGTTTACACTAAGTTGAGAAATAATAATGCATCTGCCTTAATTTTTCACTTGATGAAGATGGAGTGATAAATCAGAAACAAGAAACAGGGTAGAGGGATGATTGATCAAGTCTTAGAAAATTTTGCAGTGAATGACTTTTTGATTGTGACAAATAAAAGTGATGCACGTTCTCATATTTAGATTGAGTGCACAATATGAGACTTATCTCATGTTTATCTTACCTAAACCAACTTAGGTTCGACCATAGCCTAATTTATTTATTTTTTTCTACTTCATGTGTTTCTTTTTTTTTATCAAACCAAGCTTTTTGGAGATAACAATGTGAACTGACTTTGGTGTATTGCATTGATAATTTAATTTGGCACTAGTAACTCTCCCATGTGAATAACTGGTTAGACTTGTGTTGAATGGACTGACAAAATTATTAATTACTCTATATGACTTTCAAAGCATTAAACTATTATAGATATGTAGGTGCTTTAGTTAACATGGGAAAAATCATCTAAGGCATCCCATAAAGGAGATGACCCTTTGACCATTTTTTTCTATTTAGTAGTCGCTTCAAAGTACTTTATCAATTTTCTTTACATGAAATAATTTTTCATTGTCTACCTCTTGGTTAATTGATTATATATGTCTACTAAAGTGATAATCAATTATGACATATAAAAACTAAGTGCTACATACCTTAATTATACAATAGAAATATTAATGGCATAAACAAATAAAAGATATGAGAGTCAACCTACACTCATTATCAATAGATACCAAGACAATAGAAAGACAAGAAATAATAATGATAAGAGATAAAAAGAAATAACTTGTTAAAGATAAAAATACCAGAGAAATTAAAAGTGAAAAAAAATAATACTAAAGAGATTAAACCAAACCTATAACAATTTTTAAATGAGTATAACAATGATTATTTTTAAAATTATTACATTATATTATTTATACCATAATTCTAAGACTATTTATAAAGATTATTTCTATCCCTATATATTAAAAATTTACACTACCTTATTTTTTTCTATGATGATTCAAATGAATCATCTTTGAATGACCTCACCTTATTTTTTTTCAATGATGATTCAAATAAATCATCTTTAAAAGACCTCATAAATTGCATATCTTATACTAGTAAAAAGCATTATCATTAACAAACAACTATTATAGAAAATATTTTTAAATAGTCAAAGATAACAACATAGAAGACCATTCACAAATGTACAGTTCTTTAACACAAGTCTTACCAAATGGTCTCAATGAACATGAAAGAAGAATATGTTTAATGAAATTGAATAATTTAATTTATAGTGATTATACTGAATTTTTTTTAAAATTACAATTTAATTTATATAAAAGCTCTTTTTAATATGGAAATTTATCTTGAATATATCACTTCCCTAGAAAAGATTTTGCATAATATCCAACAATACTCTGTAGTTTTGCAATCTTATTTGTTATAGTATGTGAACAAGACAATGGTTTTTTTTAGCAAAAGGACAAATCTTGTTTTTGAGTTGTCATTTTGGATAACTATACTATATTTTTGTACGAACGAGCTATCATTATAAATAAACTCACAAGCCTAATTTAGAGTTTTATCAATTATTCAATGCATGTCGCTCGTACATTTAATTTTGTTTTTCCTTTCTTCCTTGTCTCACCTCTCCCAGTTGAATTAAAAATCAATCATGCATCAATCTACCACCTTAATCCATGGAACGGAAGAAAATTAAGTATTCATGTGGCTTACTCAATGGGGATTGGTTTTACCAACTAAAAGAATAAATGTTTCTCAACGCATTGGATTTTGAAAATACTCATCACTTTAATTAGTAGCAACCTTCAATTTAATTACTTGGATTCCTGTCCTATGCGATTGGTTTGTACAGCAACCCAATTTACCTAAGATCCCTTGAAAGTGACCGAAGAAGTAAACAAACCTCAACCAAGGAATAAGCTAGCTAGTATTCAAAACTAGCCAAATATAGTCACCACTAATTCTTCTTAAACATAGCTTGATGAAAATGACTAATAGCTCAAGGTTGGTTTGGATTCTAATTCTTGAATTTAGTAATAATGTGTTACAGCTTTGACTGTGATTGAGAGAGATGTATAAATAAACGTGAGGAAGGAGAAAATGATTTTAATTAACTTTTGTTGAATTCTACAAATGGAAATTAAAGTTGATTAATTTACTATTACACATTAATTAATTTCCTTCTTGGGTAAAGCATGTTCACTTTTCACCATAGGGTAAAGGCTAAAATTAGGTACTTGACTCTAGTCTAAGAGCTATCACAAGAAGAGGGAGACAAGATCTAAACATAATTATGAAGAAAAAGAGAAGTAATTGCTGCTACTCAAGGATATAAAATCATTAAACAAAGCACTTGAACCTGCTATACTCTTTTTATGCTCACTACGTCAAATAGTAATAATTGTCTTTGAAGTTTTTGAAAGAAATAAGTAATGTGATAGTCGAGTCACTCATGATCCACCTTGCTCAATTGGGGTCGCATTCGTATGGAAAATGCTTTCATATAGCTAAAGTCATATGAACTTTTATTTGCAATCAAACCCCAATCGGTTTCTGGGTCCACCTCCAATAATCTTGTTTGTTTCCTCTTCTCATTAATAGCTGATATTTTTTTTTCTTTAAAGATAAGCTCATTGTTTTTTCATTTTATCCTAATTCTTGCAACTATTTTATTTTCAATTTTACTTGATTTTTAATACTATTAATCCTAATATAGATATATATTTTCTATCACATATTTGCAGTGTAAATTATGAAAGCTGTTACACTTGTTATTGTCATTGTAAGTTTTCAATTCTAATTAAGACAGACTAAAACGATTTTCCACTAATTTCATTGATGCTCGAATAATCTATGTCTTTTTCCAATAGCATGGCAAAGATATTGTTGTATCTAAGAATAAATGGGAAATTTAGAAGTAGTGGATTCTAAATAGTGGGAAACATAAGTTTGCTTTTAGAATAAAAAGTTTCAAAGAAATTATATGTATATGTAGCACACAATATATAGAATAGAATATTTGTAGCTTTTATAATACATATTTACAAAATACCGTCAACGATTCCATTTTAAAATTAAAATTATAAATTTTTCCTACAAACAAAAGTGTCTAGAAGAAAATTATGCATTAACTTTCTTGCTCATTGAAAATAATTCATCAAATGGAATTTATTAATTTCTAATTTAAATAAAAGTATAGTAAATTATATTTAAAGTCTGCTTTAAACTTAGATAAAAGTTAAGAGTAGATCATCAGAGTTCTTTAATTTAGAACATTATATTTAATCAGTAGGATCATTAGGGACAACAGACATCTTTCTCCAAGTATTTAATAATTTAACGAATACATGTGTTAATATTCGAATTTGACATCATTAATTAAATTAAAACAACTTAACACACCAGTTTATTACATAGTTGATATTGACATATATTACTAATATAATAGATATGTTTTAAAAATTTGGTTGAATTATTGGTAAAAAATCAATTAGCACCCTCTGTGTATCTTAATATATATATATATATATATATATATATATATATATATATATATATATATATATTTATTTATATATTTATTTATATTTGTGCAATGAGTGTTGAATTAAGGTGACGAATACTAAAAATTTGTGTAATATGAATTATAAATCATATCAAAAGAATACGAATAATAAAGAATATACATAAAGTAAGCAAAAGAATCATGTTACATATTATTTAAGATAATTGTTATTCATTTGTATCATCTAGTAATTGTATTTAAAATATTTTTATAAAGGAGACATAATTTAATTTTAGGTTAGTTAAAATTACAAATATAATTTTAATTAATTAAAACGTATATAATTGTTATTAGTTATCAAATATTATATTACTCTGTCATCAAATTGTTACTCCATAAATATATATATAGTTAGACAATTTATTTTTTAGTATATAAAAATTTACAAACTTCACTTCTAAAATAATTTTAGTTTATATAAAATATTCGTCATTATGTTATATGCTTGTAGACACTATTTTCAAAGTTATAGGCTTGATAACAAATAAAGTCTAAATGATGTTATGTTCCTAAATCCAACTTAAGACAACGGAGGAAAAATGTGAAACTACATATAGAGATAATTAATGTTGTTAATATTATTACTGGTAATAACTCTAAACCATTTTCTTTAAGAGATAATGTTGTCGCTTCTAATAATGATTATGATCATGAAGATAGTTTAGAAAAGATGTCAAGTCTAGCAGGTCTCTCCAGTTCAGAATGTTTAGCAAATACAACATATTTTTCCTAAGGGTGACTTGACTATATGATCTGACTCTTTCTATGCAGAGTTTGGTTTTTAAAAGGTGGGTGAATATACTAGACGAGGAGACTTCTAAATTAGACTCTGATAATCATGATAATCTGATCCAATCACACTACAAGCTTAGTACATGACATAAAAATGCTTCTATAATTGTTGAAAAACCACTAGAATAGTTTCTCATGATTTTGTCAAGGTTAAGTTTGATTCTACGGTGGCTGCTCATTTGAAAGTTTAGGGGTTTCGTTCCCTTATGATTTGCATTGAACTGCTATTGGTTCTTGTCTTGTGGGACTGTAGCCACATGTTGTAGGGGCGTAATTTACTCAGGTTCTTTATTCTAAATTTGAGGAGCAATGTAAGTTAGTTTCTAAATACTTGGTTGATTGAGTGGAGCGAGGATTCCATAGTAATTCAGTTGAGTTAGGAGGGTGTATTTAGACTTCTAAAAAATCAGAGAGATTAAGGAAGGATGCTTCTCAAAACTGCTAAAAAACTTAATAGAGTGGGTATTACGATAAAGAATAATGAAGGGGTTTATATTTCTCAATTTTGATTTTCTTTGTTTTGTTGTTTTTTAACATAAGGATAAACCTTTTGGTTTTTTTTTTTCTTTTATATTTTGGTTTAATTCACCATAATCATACTTTTTTTTTCTAATAAATTTCATGTAATGACATCATGTTTAACACATTATTGAAAACAAATTCATACTTTCAACAAAACATTCTTTTAAAAAGATATTATTTAACTTTAGGGTTTAGTTTTCACCAACACTACTCCTATTCCACTTAATATTAAAAATGGTTTAATTACATTATATGATTTCATTATTTTTTATTTTATTATTAATAAATTATCAATTTAATTTGTTTATTTTCGAATCAGTGCGATTTTATCGTTTTTTAAATGGAAACAATTTGATTCTTTTCATCATCACTAGCTTACATCGTTATTATTATAGCCTATTGGTGAGGGTTTTAAACCATCACTAATTAATGATAATTACAAATAGTTATTTAATAATTAAAAAATAAATATTAAAAGTCGAAAACTGTGATCGATTACTATTAAAACCTTCGCTAATTGTAAATTTTAATATTATTATTAAATCAATTTGAATGGAGGGATCAAATCGAATAGATTTTAAAATTAAAAATAAAAATGAATTATTTATTAATATTGTAATGGAATTAAATAAATAAATAACATTAAAAAAGTGATTAAATCTAAAAATAAAACATTTTAAAGTTGTTAGTCATGTAATATCAATGTCGTAGTCAACATTTTTATAGCCTTTTAACTGTTCAAAATAGTTTAGTTTAGTTTTGAACACTGTTAATACAAAGAAGACGTAGTTGACATTATGAAAAATGCTCATATTTGATGAAAAGACGATAGTTTTTCTTCTTTTAAAATCTGACCAGAATAATTGCTTACGAACTCAAGTATTTGGAACAACTTGCTTGGTTGTAATTGGTTGAAAGTTCAATACAAAAAAGAAAAGAAAGAGAAATTTGGTGGAAATACAAAAGCCATTGCTATTCCGGTGCTTTCCACCCAAAAATATTTTGCACCACTAAAAAAATTTTACATTTCAAAAATTGTTCTTGTCAATATTAAAAGAAAAAAAGGTATTTGTTGTATTAAAAGGTATTTTTTTAATTTTTCTCTTTTTATTTATAATTATTTATACTTTAATAACGTAATGGAAGCTAACAAAATTAGAAACTTATCAGTGTAAATGACCAATTTCTTTTCTCATCTGGGGTACAAATGAGTTTTAAAAAAGTGACTGAAACCTAAACCTAAACCTAATATTGAATGAAAATCTCCATTTTCTTTAAAAAAAGGTGAAAAGATGGGGTGACAGTGATGAATAAAGTATTTAAGTGAAATTGTTGTAGAAGGGGCAAAGTATCTATAGAGCTAGGAGCCTAGCTAGACATAAATAATATAATTGCTTAGCACTTTGCGTACAAGTTATGGTGAAAAGCGAAAGATGAAAAGTAATTATTGACTTGAGTGAACAACTAGTAGCACTTCAAGACATCACACTCCACCAACCAATGGTGATGGAGAGGGAAGAAAAAAAGAATGGAAAATATATATATCACCTCAAATATAATTAAATTAAACACAAATATAGTTATATAATGAATATAATAAAAAATTTAATAATTTAGTCTTAAGAGTTTACATATAATGGTTGACACATATGATAGGGTTTTTGTTTTTTAATTTAATAGTTTAAAGTTTAGTTTTGACGTAAATTAGATATATAATATTAGTTATTATTTTTAACGATAAATAACTTAGATTATAATTAAAATTCTTAATAATCCAAAAATATCATTAAAATATAACTATTGATTATAACCATATCTTAATTCTAAGATTTATGGTAGAAGAAATATGAGGATAAATTTGTAAGAAAAGCAAAGCAGAAACTCACTTCAATTAGGGCAACGAAGCCATGATTGCATTAAATGGCCACAACACTATAAACACTTCCTTGGGTGGGAGAATGAGAGTGGGATTGCAGGTGTCTGCTACACATATATCTTTCTCCATATCACAAAATATTTTTCAAAAGTAGCACAGTTCCCAAAAAATATTTTCCAGATGACACAGTAATCGTAATATTTATTCAAACAATAGAGTTTTATTTTTAATGCTCACTTCTTCATGGTAAGTAATTTCATTTTGGCATATTATTATAATAGATATGACATAATTCGGTTTTTTAGAGACTGAATTTTAACTTAGTCTTTCAACTTTTTCTTAAAAAATTGAAATTATGTAAAATTTAATTTTTTAAATATTATTTTTGATAAATTTTATTTAAACTATTATATAATTAATATGTCTTTTATTGTTAATAAATTTATAAATTTATTTATCTATTGTAGGTATTATTGATTCATTTGTTCTAATTTGAATTTATGAATTTTATTATCATTTAAATAAATCATACCTTTAATATTTACTTTAAGTTTTTCAATTTAAATTATTTCAGTAATGAAAACAAAATTTCTAATACATTTAAATAAATATATATTTACAATATTAACTTAAATAATTATTTTAAATTAGAAATTAAATTTTTAATTTTTATTATCAAATAATTTTATCATTATTAAAAAATTTAAAATATCATCAATTTTAAATCACAAAGTTTCATTGCATAAAAAAGTAATGTTTTTCCAAAATACTATACTACTTAAAAAATGAAAAATAATTCTAAGATGTTATTTCATTATTTAATATATTATATAATTAACTCAACATATTTATTAAAATATTAACAATATTTAATAAATTTGTAAAATTTTAATAATTTAAATTAATATATTCTATTTCTCATTTTAGAACAGTTTTCTTTCTTTGTTTTAAATACTGTTTTATTATTTTTATTTCAATAAAATAAACTTGACAAATGTCATTAAACCCAAACTAAATATATTTATTCAAATGTTAAATATTTATTACATTTAACAAAGTGTATATCTTACATCAATTATAAACAAGATATTGTAACAAATTTAATTCCACAAATTTTATAATTAATATATACATTAATTATAAATACTCTCAAATCATTAATTTAAATTAATTTTTAAATTTTATTATCAAATAATTTAATATTTTTTAACAAAAGTTTAATATTAACTTAATTTAACAATTTGTTTTAATTATTGCAAAATAAATTTTAAAATTATATATAAAATATTATTTATTTTTACGAGTGTATTTATAATCTTTAAAAGTTTTCATAATTTCAAATTTCTTTGAAATTTGAAAAAATAATTCAGAATTCAGTTTTTCAAAAATCAAAATTTGACCTATTTTTTCAGTAATCTGTCAAAATGAAGATAGAACTTCGATTCTTCCAAAATTAAATTCTGATTATGAACAGTAAATAGTGGTGTTCTGAATAAACACTATGCTATTTAAACAAATACTGTTAATAGTATATCATCTGATAAATTAATCTTTGGAAACCTTTGAAAAAGTTTCCCATATCACATGACCACAATATTTCATGGGCCCCACTTCAATTTCTAGATTCATGGCTTACCTTCCTTGATTCACCTCATTTGATGTCAATGTTAGAAAGCAGATCTGCATTTTGATGACCATTGTTTGGGACTTTTCTCCATTAGAATGAGCAGCACAATCAGAAGCCTTGCCGTCCTGCCTAGAAGGGAAGACTAAAAACATCATGGGAATTTATGAGATAGCTTTCAGTTTCAGGTATAAACCAGAATCCACCAAAAAGGGTCCCACACAAACCTCACCCTAGTCTGACAAAAAACCTCTCACTTTTCCCCAACTCTGCCCTATCATATGCTTAGTTCATAACCCTACTGGTTTTCGTCATGTCATACGTTTTTCTCACTCCATTTAACCACAACTTAATCTCCAACACATGTTCTTATGTTTCTCACTACAAACATAGCTATTACACTGATTCACTAGGCATGTCAGTTATTAATTTAGAATAAAGGGACTCATGAACCTAACCAAACACACTTTAAACATATGATTTGGCTAAGCACGTGAACACAACCATGTTTTGAAATCAAACCAGCACATTAATATGCACTGAGTTTGGCACTTTGGTTTTTGTATCAGCTCTCATTAATTGGCTACAGTGAATTACAGTTAGCGTGAAAGAAGAGATCTTTCGCGTCAAGGAGCTTTGCATGATTAAAGTAAGTTCTTAGTCAAGTTACCTCTTTTTCTCACCAGTGAGTGAAACGTAAAGTTGTTGGCTTTATGTGCATGTGTGCATGTGTAAATGTTTGTCTGTGAAATATATTTATGTTTGGGAGGTGGGAGAGTTAATCTTGTTGGTTAATTTTTTTAAGAAATGAAGAGAATCTTTGTGTTGAAGATGATGGATACATAAATTATATGATAATGTTATGTGTAAAAAAAAAAGGTTGTGAAGTGGTTATTTATTGGGATGCCACGCATTGATGAAGTTTTAGTCGCAATGGGCCAAATTCAGACACCACTTCTTCTTGTCCTAACCTGTCTATTTTATTTTGAAATTATTTGTGTTGAGAAAGTTGCATAGAATTAGGTATGTTTGGTGGAGGTGGGAGAATAAAATGAAATATCATATATGATTTTGAAATATTTTATATTAAAAAATACTTGTGTACCTTATTTTTTTAGAGTGAAAAGTTAGTATTTAGAGTTATTAAACATGAAATACTTATTAGAACAATTAAATTAAAAATAAAAAAATGTTATATGAAGGATAATTATTTTAAATTTATTATGAAAACATTTATTTATTTATTTATTAAAATTCGTTTTGGTCCTTTATTTTTAAAATTTTCGACAATTTAATCATTTATGAATTTTGATTAAAGTGGTTGATAATTTTAACCTTTAGTTCAAAATAGAATGATTCTTTGCCCATACCACTTTGCGAAGTACTAATCCATATTCATGTTCATTTTTCTTATTTTGTATCATAGACCTTAAAATTGAAATGAGGTTGTTTTAAATCTATGACTTTGACCAATGCACGTTCTGTTTAGAGGGAAAGAATTGAGTGAGTTATGTTGAATCATGCTAGTTTGAAAAGTTGACTAAATTCATCCTCTTTTATTTTTTAATTGGAATATAATAATTTTAAAATAGCATGAGAGAAGGAAACTAAACCCATCAATCCATTACGATAAAGTTAATATAAAAAAACTGAAACAAATTCAATTTCATAAAACAACCTGAAAAATGTTTGATTCTCACACACAATTAAGTGAACTTGATTTTCAACTATATTATAAAAACATATAGTATAACAAAACTTATTTCTATTATCCGGTGCTAGATTCAACCGAATATGTTATTCAATTACGATAATTGATAATTGATTAGAGATTTAATTATTGATTATTCAATTTTTGAAGCTATCATTTAATAACAATTACATATCCTTTATTTAGAAGATAGTATAAATAGAGACTAATATCACGAAGTAAATATAATTTTTAATTCATTTATAAAATATTCATGATCATTATCTCTATGTTTTTATTAACTTGAACATTATAAAATCTTTTGTAAGTAAACTCTTATTCGCTTACTCGGTTGACTCTATTCACTTTCTGGTTTTAGCATAATCGTCTTTAAAATATCTTGAGATATTAGAATGCCTATTGTGAGGTACTGGTAAAATTCTTTCTAGACCACCATGCATAACAGTCTTTTAAGCATGATCAAGAAGTCAAAATGAACCTTTCATTATTAAAAGCTTTCAAAAGCCACATGGAGGTTGTCCTCCAGAAAATCGAAGCAAATGTGCAAAATGCCCTCTAGAAAAGCAAAGCCAATGTGCAAAGCACTCTTTGAAAGAGTGAGCTCAACGTTCAAAACTCCCTGACCACTATTAAGGATGAAATGTTTTCCAAACTCCAGACTCAAAAGGAGGTGCATGGTAGCAACATGCAAGTTATCCATGACAAAATTGTTGCCCTGCACCAGAGGTACACATAATAGTCCCCACTAGGGCACCATCAACAGATTTCTTCCAAGTAGGAGAAGCACACAACTGAGTCCAACAAGGAGGGAACTCAACTACTAACTCCAGAGATGCCCCGAATCCCTGTGTCATCGCACATTAAACACACACAAGTCAATCTCGCACGAATGATACTCGTTTTCTGGTCCTACGGAGACACCCCGATGCGGGACCTCATCCCGAAGTAGGTAGGTAGAGGGAGACTAGAGGATACGACCAATACCCTTTAAGTTGGTTCAAACGCTGCCCCTAAAGGCGGAGATGCAGGCCCACATAATCAATTTTGACTCTCACGATCGAAGTCATGCAAGTTCGAATGCCATCCATATAGAAGTGGCTGAATGTGAAGACCTACAATCACAACTCCAACCCTAAAGTCCACGTGAAGCATACCTTGCACACGCGAACCCCTTTCCAAACGACTTGAGGGTTCATTGTTCCCTATTCCTACAACATGTCACACAAGGTGACACCAAGCTTCTTCATCAATATATGGTTCAATTCTCAAAAGCTACAATGAACATTCCCGGTTTACACCCGACATTTGTCATGCATTCCCTGATGGTCGTACTAAGACCCTAGCCTTTCTTAGATTCACTCTATGTGGATCTCCCGAAGAATATGCATGTCTTATGTGTCTGACTCACCAGATATATCAACATATAGGGGAAAGAGAAGGCGAGAAAGAGGAAGGCTCCGCCACCATAACTTCTGTTAGTATATACTTCCTGAAGAAGATACAATCTGGTAAATTTCAGGCTTATACGCCTCTCAATGCTAGTAGGGATATCATCTCATAAGAAGCTTGTAACCTCGAGGTTATTTGACTCCCCCCACAAAAGCCATCTCACCTAGATGTTGACCCATCTCTTCAATGCAATAACCAGTAGAACTATAGTCATAGTACCGAGGAGTGCTACAAAGTACGTGACATAATTGAGACATATTTTATGGAGCACTAGGCTTTTTGTTCAATGTGATCTGGTAGGACAAAATAGGGGAGGCCGAGGAGGCCGAGAAAGAGGAGGAGCTCGACACTTTCATGGACGAAGAAGAAGAGGACATAAGGAGAATCTCCAAGAAACTTGGTCGCCATAGAACTTATAGCGAGAGAAAAGGGAAATCAACCTCAACAAGATCTCAAAGTAGTAATGGGGTTGGTTAACACAATAACATGTGGATTTGTGGGTAGAAAAAGCTCTAACTCTACAAGAAGGAGACATCTGAAGAGCATTAAATCAGTAAGTTATTTACCACCACAGTGCCAACCACCCGTAATCTTCTTCTCCATTAAAGATCCCATCAAGATGATTCAATGGTTGTCACAACCACCATTGCCAATTGTTGAGTTTATAAAGTTTTAATTGATCAAGGAAGCTCCACCATGTCTTTTATTGGTTAAATAAGTGGATCAAGTTGCAGTTGCAGGCCAACCATTAATGTTTTCACTTATTAGGAATAGGCAATGAACAGACATTTCAACCATTACAGTATCAACTATTTATCACATTATAATAAACCAACTTCATCAAATTATTATATTTTTCACTTATCACGAAGAGGAAATAAACAAACACTCTAACCATTACAGTATCAACTATTTATCACATCATAATAAACCAACACCATCAAATTATTATATTTCCCTGATCACGAAGTGGCAATGAACATGCACTCTAACCATTACAGTATTAACTATTTATCACATTATAATAACCAACATTGTCAAATTAAGACATACAAATTTATTTTAAATTAAAACAAAATAATATAATGATAATAATAAGAAGAAGAAAAAATTAATAATTTGATTAAAATAATAATGACTAAGTGATTAAATATTTGATGTGGAAGTAACTAAACTGATTAAATTAAAGTAATGAATTACATAAAATATTTATTGTCTATAAGGACAATTTCCCCTATTGTGATCCTCATTACAATAATAAGTACATTTTTTTAGCCTATTTGGAATTGGCTCATCCATTTTCTTATGTATTTCCGTTAAAATTGGTCTGGTCTTTCGGATTCACTTAGTCTCAAGTCATGGTCAGGTATAAAATTTGGACCCATGTAAAGAGACCAATAATCTTGATTTTGAACTAGATGGAACTGTATCTCATAGGTCTTGAATGTTGTGGACGGTGTAGATAGGGGCAACAAACATGCTAAAATTTAAATGGCTATATGAACAAACTACCATGACAAGTGTACAAGGTAGCCTCAAAGCTTGAAATTCTCCACATCACACCACCATTCATTTTATTTAAGGGCGTTGGTTTATTATGATGTGATAAATAATTGATTACGGTAATAGTTGTGATAGTTAGAGTGTTTGTTTATTGTCTCTTCATGATAAGTGACCATATGAAAAATTTGATGACTGTTTATTGCCTCTTCCTGATAAGTAAAAATATAATAATTTGATGAGATTGGTTTATTATGATGTAATAAATAATTGATCAAGTAATGGTTAGAGTGACTGTTTATTGTCTCTTTGTGATAAGTGAAAACATTAATGATAGTGACTGACAACTTAATCACTTGATAAATTTGTATGCCTTAATTTTTTTTACAATTTTTTAATTATTACCCCTCATGAACTACAATAAATTTTTTCCTTAACTGACAATATGATAAAAGAAATTTATAAATTATATACATGAAACTCTCCCAAGTAATTTATAGTTTGGAATAATAAGTTAACCATCAATCATAATTATCATTCATTTCAATTTAAAAACTTAATAAAATTAAGAAAAATCTTTAGTGGACTTATTATAAGAATAATGTATTAAGTTTATGGTTAACATCTTACAAATTTGCAGTTTTAAGTTATTAAAATATATAAATTACATATTATTTCTTTACTTATATGTTCAATATAGGTTTATACTATATAATGATAAAAAATATAATTACATAGCATTTTCGTTTGTGTTTTTATCATAATAACATAAATAGAATCTAATAGTGATCTAACTATTTAATTAATTATATAACAATCATCCTTAATATGATTACATAACAAGCGTATTAATATTAAGTTTATAATAAAAATATTTAATAATTGATATATGTGATAATAATTTATTTATGTATTAATTTACTTTCTTTATATAAAATTCATTCAATAATTTCTTATACATCTTATTAAATATTAGTGATTCTTTATCCCAAATTAATATTAAGAACCTCTATGTATTCTCACCACATTATAGATTTGTCTATCTGATTCAATGTATCATTAAAACTTATATATCATTAAAACTTATATATCTTATCAAATTTCCTAACTTAATACTTGAGTCTTATATCTTTAAACTCTCCACTAGGGCCAATATAAGAAATCTCATTCCTTCACTTTTTTATGTGTTTTTATCCTTTGTTTTATTGTTATCATGATATCTAGAGTTTGTTTGTGACTGTGAGTTGTTGTAGCGCAATACAATCTAAAAGGGTAATTTTTTTTTTCTGACCCAGATCATGAACTTTTTAGTAATTCAACCTAGTTTGAGTCCTTTTTGCACATTGAGTTTTGTTGTGACCCATTGTGTTCTTCCATGCATAGCTACCCTCACTTCTACATTTTAGTTTTTGCTTTGGTTTGGTTACAATCATCTCTTTTGGTTTGTTTTTTTATCATATACTTTATTGTTCTTCTGTTTTGGTTTGTTTTTTATCATATACTTTATTGTGTTATTTTGTATTTTGTCACTCTTTGTTATTCTGATATGTAGTGACACATGTCATGTCTACTCATCCTTAAAAGGTTTATCTTCCTTTAATTTGTCCAATATGTTTCCTTCCTTATGGATCATTGATTTTGGTGGCTCACATCAGATGTCATATGATCTTAAGTCTTTTGGTCTTTAAATTCTATTCCACCTATGTTAGTTATGATTATTGATGGCTCCTCAATGCCATTAGCAAGTACTGCATCTCCACATCTACTTTATCCTTTTAAATGTTTATTATATTTCTAATTGCACTTTGAAACTTGTATCTATTGGTGAATTATGCGACTCTAGTTAATTAATTTTATAATTTTATTTTTTCACACTAATTGTTATGTATCTCTTTCTCAATTTAAGAGGTTAATTGGGATAGGTCATAGATAGGAGATTTTATACGTTGGATACTTAAAAGGTTTCACTTGTTGCGACCTCCACTCTTGATTCATCATCTTTTCACTTGGCTTGTGTATAAAGTAGTTTCTACTTATGAAATTTTTAATTTGGACATTTTTCGCCCTCTAAGTTAAACTACTTAGTCTCTACTAGAGTTTTAGGCAAGTTACAAACTAGTGATATTTTTTATTGTTATGATTGTAAACTTGCCAAATTTAATGGTTTACCTTTTATCATGAGTGTTTCTACCGTTTATGTACCTTTTAAATTTGGTTTCATTGTGACCTTTTAAATTTGGTTCATTTTGACGTATGAGAATCATCACTAGTTGTTATTAAATGTTTTTAGTATGATTTGGGTAACAAGTAAACTTTTAATAAATTTTGTGAAGTACTTGTCATTGATAATATATCAAACTTCTTATACTAATACTCCATAACAAAGTGGAGTTGCTAAAAGAAACCATCACAACATTTTTAAATTGCTTGTTCTCTTCTATTGTATGCTTTAGTTTCAAGTGAATCTTAGGGTGAAGTTGTTCTTACTATTGTTTATATTATGAACCGAATTCTATCTTTTATTATCACATGTGGGTTTTCCTTTCAAAAGTTGTATGGTTGTGTTCTTGATTACCCTTCCTTGAATGTTTTTTGTTCCACTTAATTTGTTCTTCATCTACAAGTAGAATGTACTAATTTCTCCTCTCCTTTTGCATTATGTGTTTTTCTTAGTTGTGAGAATGGTCAAAAGGGTTATCGTTATGATCGTACCAAATCAGAAACTCTAATGTTGTTTTTCCTTGACCACATTTCATTTTATTCACTTTCTCTTGTTACCTTACTAGGTTTGACCTCATTTGTATTGATTTTCTTTTCACAAATGATGGTGACCTGTAAATAATCTTGAAATTGGAAAGTACACGGATGACAATGGTACTACTACAACTCAAGATGTCCCCACGACTGCTTAAGCACCTCTAGTGATTATTGATCATCCACCTTCTTGATGCATTTGTAAATCCAATTGATCACTGAATTTTGTTTATTCTTTTTATTTTTCTTCCTTTGCTTCCTTCTTAACCACAATTCACAATTTTTCTGAGCTCTCTTCCTATCAATAGGTTGTTATTGATCCGCTTTTCAAAAAAGTTGGAACTGTCCACTTTTTATAAGACAACTACTTGAGACTCGATATCTCTTTTACCAAGAAAAGGAGCTATTGACTCGGTATACAAGATTAAGACAAAGTCAAATGGGTTTGTTTAGCATTATAAAGCTCATTTAGTCACTAAGGGATTCTCTTAAGCATAAGGTTTAGAATATGTAGAAACCTTTGCCCCAATTGTTAAGATTCGTGCTCTTATTGTTGTTGCATTTATTATAGTTAATGAGATGTTTTTCATATGGATATTAAAAATACCTTTCTAAATGGTGATATGAGAGAGGAAATTTACACGATACCTCCTCCAACTGTTTCTCATAATCCACGAGAGTTGTATAAGTTAAAAAAAAATAAAATATTTTTGTGGTATGAAACAATTACCTTTAGCTTGATTTGAGAAGTTCTCCACACTTATTGCAACTTCTAGATTTTATTCTAATGATTGTGACTGTGCTTTGTTTTTTAAGACTATTTATCATAATCATATTACTCTTTTTATATGTTGATGACATATAATCACTTGAGATACTTTAGATAAGATTGTAGAGTTAAAATTGTGGTTAATAAAATAATTTGAAATGAAGGATTTAGGTCCTCTTCATTATTTTTTGGGATTGAATTTGCATATTCTCTTAAAGGTTATCTTCTCTCAATCTAAGTATATTGCTATTGTTTTAGCATATGCTTGTCATTTTAATACTCGTATATTTGACACTCTTATTGAGCTCAATGTGAAATATACTCCCTCTGATGATGTCTCTTTATCTAATTCCACTATGTATATTACTATTGTTGGCAATCTAGTATATCTCACCATTACTCATTCTGATATTGCTTATTTTGTATGTGTTGTAAGTCAATTTGTTGTTTCTCTTAAGTAATTATTCTTCACACTCTTAGATATCTTAATGATGCTCAATTTCAAACTCTTTTTTTTTTCTCGTCATATTCCTTTAAATTTTTGTGTTTATTCTAGTATTGATTAGATTAATGACTTTACTAATTATAGGTCTACTACAACCTTTTATTGTTTTAGAAGACTCTCATGTCCCTAAACCCTAAACAATATATTATTTTTCATTCCTCAACAGAAGCTAAATATTATGTCATGACTTTAACTATTACTAAGATGGTTTGGTTGCATTAGTTTCTTTTTTATGTAAATGTTTCTCTTTTTGGACTAGCTCATATGTATTATGACAAAATTAGTTTTCATAACTAAATATTTTAAGAGCACAAAAAACATATTAAAATTGATTGTAATTTAAAAAAAAAAACATTACATTGAGTCATTATATTGGATTTCATCTCTTCAACTATGAAAATTGGTGATTTATTTACAAAGTCTCATTTTATTAAGAATTCTCATTTTTAAACTAATAATCTTATTTTGTAAATCATAATTTTAAAAGGATATTATATATATATATATATATATATATATATATATATATATATATATATA
>Ga0209700_101314_pt1 | contig 51022 bp, 21 predicted proteins | sample SiratroredBW_FD_187528 | JGI IMG/M metagenome (GOLD analysis project Ga0209700, IMG submission 187528) | Root nodule microbial communities of legume samples collected from California, USA - Siratro red BW (SPAdes) (version 2) | ecosystem: Host-associated > Plants > Roots > Nodule | place: USA...
TATTTCTTTATAACATTTTGTATATTATGTAACCCAGAAAACTTATCCTCTGTATTGTTATTGATTTTTAGTTTCATCTCATTTGAATAATTTTTCTTTCACAACGTAAGTTTTTTTTTTTTTTTTTTCTCAACGGTTCAACCTGTTCAATATCTATAAAGTTCAGTTAAGACAATATTTCCCTTCACGATATTTGCAAAAGTAATAAATTTTATAGTTGCATACTATTTTAATATTTATTTAATTATAATTTCTTCTTTAAAAAATTAACATTAAATAAGAAAAATATGTACCTTTTAATATTAAATTATTGATAATATTATGATTTTTTATAATTTAATTTTATAAAAAATTATTTAACTGATATTTGATAAAATATAAAGACGAGATACAAATTTTAGACCCACAAAAATCAAAGAAAATGAAAATAATTTTAAATTTTTAGTTTGGAAACATAGACCAATTTAACCAAATTCAATGTCACCGTTTCCATCCCAATTTCCGTGTCACCGTTTCCATCCCAATTTCCCAACGGCCACGTCGAAAAAAAAAAAAAGTGTAGTTGGGTAAATTTGGTAGAAATCGATATAGTTGTGTTAATGAATTTTTTTATTTTGTTTTTATAGTGTGGAAATTACTCTAACCTTGTGTGTGGAACTGCATTTTAAGAGAATAATTAACTTTTTAAAAAAATTGAAATGTTTTATGATAAAATTTGTTGTTTGAGTAAAGAATTTTAAAAGAAATTAAAATTTTATAATTTCATTAAAGTAATTGAATTATTTAAAATTAAAAAATGTCAAATTTCATCTAAACGATAAGAATTTGAACTTCTTCATCTTCTCAAATTCATATTTCGATATTCGTAGTTTAGGTCGGCCTAGGGCCTATACTGATTTGGCTTAACCTATGTCGGGGTAGACTTGGCTCAACTTAATGTGGGATCAACCAAACATAGTTTGTGTGGCCCTGACCTGATGTTGCCCAACTCAACTTAGTCCGACCTAACCTAATTTCTTTTTATTCAACTTAGGTCTAACTCTACTTGGACTCGAAATGACCTGGAACCTACTAAACTCAACTCAGTATGGGCGAACTCAACTCGACTGAACATGATCCCAACCCAGCTCGAATTGACTTGGACCCGAATTGACTCGGCTCGGCCTAGGTCGAGTCAACCCAACTAAACTGGACTCGAGCCGACTTAGCTTGACCTAGCCTTGACTTGGGGTTCTTGATCGAATTATGACCCACTTAGCCTAACTCGACTGAATGTTGGTCAACCCCAACTCTGGTGAACGTGAACTCACCCCGACTCAACTAAATGGTAGGCTTGCCTTAACCCGACTAGGCCCGAAGTGACTCAACTTAACCTTGGCCCAAGACTCAACTCAACTCGACCTAACCTAGTCTTGATCAAGCTAGGCCCAATTTGATCTTGATCGGACTAAGATAGACTTGGGCCTAACCTAACCCTAATAAACATGGGTTAAGTTGAACTTGGATAAACATGCACCCGTCTCAACTCGATTAATATGTTCTTGTCCCGACTTTGCTTGACTTAGGTTCAAGTCAACTTCATTCAACTTGAATTTGGGCTAACTCAGACAAATTCTTCTTGCACCTCCATGGTCTCGTCCTACACCTCCATAAAATTTTCAAATTCTAAAAATACTCATACAAAAAAAGACATGTCTTCTTTTGATAGAAATCAGATGGGGTGGCGTCCGGTATACAAATTACAAATGGGATCAGAAATTGAGAGGTGGAATCCGGTTTATAATTTGTATACCGGACGCCACCCTGTCCGGTTTATATTTTCTTAATAATTTACAAACCAGATGACCAGTGGGTAGGCAACATCTGATTTGCAATTTTGTAAACCGGATATGGACCATCCGGTTCTTGATTCAATTTTCATCCTTCTTGCTTTCTCTATGCACTTTTGTTCTTGATTCGTTCCTTCCTCAACCTAACCTAATTCTTTCCCTTCTCTTTTTCTTTTAATTCCTACTATATGTCCAAATTTCTTTTATCATTTTATAATGTTTATTTGGAGACTTGAAGCGATAAATTGAGGAATTAGAGTTTATGTTCGCTTTTGCTTCTTTTGAATGCATCAATATGAATTTATCTCAAAGTTCTTTTATTTTTTATTATTGTTTAATTAGTTTTAAAATAATTTGCGCAGATTAAATGAAGAGCTGACAAATTTAAAATTTATAAATTAAATTTAAAGACTTACCAAAGGAGAGGACTATAGTGAGAAACTTGAGTCTTCAAGAGAATATATTATGATCAAGTTTATTGTTTTGACAATCAGGTCCTATCTTTTTTTAATTTAGTTTCATTTTATATACTTATAAATTATATTCAGTGTTATATATATTATAGTTTTTAATTTTATATAAAAATATACTATGAATCAGGTTATTCAAAACTTCAAAAAGAAAAGTTGAACTTTTGGTAGAATAAAAAAAAGGACTATTGATAAATTTATAAACTAAACAAAAAAAATGAATTAGAAAATACAGGTGAGTCTTTTTTTGACAAGAATAAAGAAGTAGTCAACGAATATAATAATTCTAATTGTCAAACTCATGATAATGAGAATGAAATTGTCAGACAAAATAATTTTAATATTAAAAATATATATGATCCAAGTTAACATCATATTACATCCAAAAATTGTCTAATGGAGAGAAACATGGAAAAATAATGGAGAGAAACATGGAAAAATAATGGAGAGAAACATGGAAAAAGATAGATCATTTATTCTACGTAGAAATCTTAGTGCAATGTTAAAGAGTTATGAAATATATGATGAACACAATACTAATATGAATGTAAGAATTGATCTGAAAATGAATAAAAACACTACTAATAAAGAAAGATCATTTTTTAATTTATTTTAAGCCCCTAAAATCTTGAGTCGTCACTGTCATTAATAAACCCAATTAAAATAGTTTAACTCTAATAATTCCATCAACAATATATTAGTAAATCAATTTAAACTTAAAGTAGCTTCTTTTACTTAATACTTACTCCAAGAAATGACTAGTCTAAGGTAGACATTATACCAAATTCTAAAATCCTAGAAAAATATTATCTAACAAATAAAAATTGTATCAATTAATAAACTAGTTGATAAAACTATTTTTCTCCACTCACAATCAACAAAATTTTCAATTCCTTATAGAATAGGCTATAAGGAAAAGAATTAAAAGATATTAAAGGAAAAAAAATACTTTCTTCAAATTGAATTTTGATTAGGTGGAATTGTTGAACAGCTAGGCAGATTCTACTTGTAGAATCAGTATGTGAAAGTGGCGAGAATTAAAGTAAGAAATTTAGAGAGAAGTGCAGAAGATTGCAGAGAGAATAAAATGAAAGTTTTTTTACGAGAAGTTATAGAAGAAAAAAAGTTTCAACAAAAGAAAAAAGAGATAGAAAAGAATACGATATTGTGCTATCAAATTACAATTTAATATAAAATATTGTAATAAAAAATTTGGACATGAAAAGAGATTATAAAAAAATTATAATTATAATATAATACCTACTATCAAATTACCATTTAATTTAAAATATACATGAAAAAAAATATAAATAAATTTTCCTTAAGGGTCCCTTAAGGGTTTGTTTTAAGTGACTGATTTGCGGAATGAAATGCGTAACACAGGTTTTCGAAAGAATGTTACTTTGATTCTATTAATTTATAAAGACTAATCTTTGAAAGAAGATTATTTTTTATCTCCTCTTTAATAAGAAAATTAAAAGAAAAAGCCAAATTAAAAGAAAAAGCCACATAGTCAGTAGGTTAAATACAAATTTACTCTTATTTTTATTTTTAAAAATAAATCAATTATAATAAAATTAATATATAATTACTTATATATTATCATAATTATATAATAATAAAAAGTATTAAATAATAAAAAAATTTATTAAAATTATATATAAAATATATATAATATAAAATATAATAATATAATAATATCTGATTATGTATACAAGGTTAACTATTATATATATAATTGATTACGTTGATTCGTAATCGATTATATATATAATCGATACAAAGTGAATATTGATTATATATATTTATATATTAATTTAATTAATTGTATATATATATATATATTTTAATTTATTATAATAATAATAATAATATAATAATAATAATTAATATTTAAAAATAAAAATATTAAATATTATTAATAAAATAAATATATTAATTAATAATATAAATGTAATTATGTTATAATGAAAATAATATAATTATTTAAATTAAAATAAATTGTATAATAATAATTTATTATGATAAATAATAATATTTGTTTTAAATTTAATATAAAAATTATGTTAAAAATATATAATGTTATAAATTTTATTTTAAAAATTTAGTTAGTTTAATCTAATAAATTGATTATATTTTATTATAAATTAAATTTTAATTTGAAAGAAATTACATAATTTAATATTTTCATATAATTTTTAAAAAGTTATCAATTGTATTAAATAAATAAATTATATTTTATTTTAATTATTTTTAATTATAAGAATATATTTGTAATTTTATAATGTTATATATTAAAAAATATTAAAAATTTTATTACATCTATCACATCATTCACAAATTTTCATAAACTTTCTATTTAAATCTTATCATCTTTCTCTTAATTCAAACAATCAAATTTTTCACACACTTTTCTCTCAAATCATCTTAAATTTATTCCCTCAAATTCACTTCCCAATCCCAACAAACCCTAAAAGAATTAGGTATGTTATTAAGATTAATGCCATTATTTGAAATTACAATTTCATAGAAAATGTTTTCACGCATATAATAACCTTTCATCTTCTCATTGCAATTTGATAGAAAATATTTTTCATATTCTATGCATATATATATATATACACCCACACACACAAGAAAATAAAAATGTCTTAAACTCTAGCACTGGAAATTTTCTTACAAATACATGTTTACAATCCAAAAGTTTGGATATGAATACGTGTTCTAGGTAGGAGACAACCATTAGTGCATATTTCACTTTCTAACGTGTTCCTCTTGACAAAAATAGTTACTTACATTTGTGTATTGTTATCATTCATTGTATAAATTAATTTATACTCATTCGTTTCATTCCACACATGAACATCATAAAAGAATATAATGATGTAGTCTCAAGCATATGCTTTGTATAGAACTGAATCATTTAAAAATAGTAACTTATTATTTTTCCTTCCATTTCTTATCTGTTGTAAACTTTTTTTCATTGGCGTTTTTTATTTTATAGTCTTTCTCACATATTCAAATTCAAAATAATATGTTACACAAAAAGTCCTACCTCTAATCATAATGCAATGTCTATTTGTTGTTAAAACTAGCATAAATATAAGATTTATGTTTTAATGAATTTAAAGTATATAATTATGTTATAATTATTGTTTTAAATTAAGCATATTTTTGTTATAGAGTTATTTGCTAAACCTTGACATGATTTTGAATTGTTTTAGTTTTGGCCTCATTCCATAAATATGACGTGTTATAGAGTTATTTGCTAAACCTTGACATGATTTTGAATTGTTTTAGTTTTGGCCTCATTCCATAAATATGACGTGAGCTTGTTGTCCTCAAACCCACTTCCATTACCCAAGTTTTAGGTCTGGCTCAGTTATTTGAATCCAAGTTCCATGACTCCAAACCCAAATACACAAGACCCTGAAATCTCCTCCCTCTACCATCTTCCAACCTTTTACCTCTCCCTAAACATACTGATCCCCCTACCAACTCTAGTCCGCTATCTATAAAATGTTTGACTTCAAGCCAACTTTAAATGTTTGACTTCAAGCCAACTTCAAGAGAGACAAACCATGGGTTTGTGTTATAACTATGATGAAAATTTTCACCTAGATCATAATTGCACTACCAAGCATTTCTTACTTTTATTATGATAACCCTCTTAACCCTAACCCGACCACATATACTAAAAATTCCCTTGTTCCTGATTCAGAAGGATCCATCCATTTTCATTTATCTTTTCAAGTTTTCTTTGGCACCCTTTTCACCACATACATTCAAGTTTCATGGACATATTGAACACCTCTATGTCACTATTTTAGTACACACTAGCAATTTCCATAATATTTTACAACCTCATTCAGCCTCCCACCTTCAACTATGCACCTTCCTCACCACAGGATTCCTGGTTATGGTATAATATCATGGTATACATTGCTCATACTTTGTAGCCACATCAACCATATTGGTGGCTAGTGTCTCTTGGGTATTGGCCAACACTTGTATAAGGCACATTGGTAGATCTGAAATTTACAGTAATGTTATTATTAGAGAAAAGATCAACAAACCTAAATTTACTATGAGTAATTTTAACTGAGTTTTTTTGGAACAAATTATTAAAACATAAAAATATCGTTAAGTATCAAATCTCAACAGATGCAAGTATTTCATCTAATGTCAACAGATGTAATAACATCTTGCATTGTTGTCTTCGTCTAATAAGCTCACACTTAAGACATACAACAATATATTGTCTTTAGCATTTCATGTTACACCCTTAACTAATATATGCTTATACTATATTTTCCATAGAATGTCTCTTGTCTGACTGCTAAAAGGATCTTGCAAGAAATGTCAATGATAGAAGATTTCTCAAAGAGTATGTGCAAAGTTGTTTTATGCTAACAACTTCTCTGAAAGGACAATATGTCACCTTTGCGTAGTTCATTTTCCTCACATGTGTTAGATTAAATCTCAATAAACCATTTGCTTGTGCTTAAATAACAATATGAAATATAATTTTATGAGCATCATAGATCCTGTTATAAGTGTCTAGTTTAGTCCAACAGACGCTAGTTGTGTGGTTGAACAAACGCAAGTGTTTTTTGTTGTGTGTTTCATCTGGAAAATGCAAGCACTTTGCATATGCTCTTTATCTAACAAGTTTTTGCATGTACAGTGAGTATACTTTGTCTAACAAATGCAAGCCTCTAACATTTCATGGTACACATCAAACTTATAACTGTTCATTTTATGCTTGTAAGGAATATTCGTTGATTCATTCCTTCAAGAGGATCTCGCAACATTATGTCAACATCAATATCTCTTCAGGAAAATTTTGCAAGCTACTCCACACAAATAACTCTTTTTGAAAAAGGTGGAATGTTATTGATGTGGAGTTAACCAACTATATCAAGCCTTATGCTTTGCTAAAAAAAGAGGAAAGAAGCTACTTTCATATGTCTGTTAAGTTTTGCCTAGGTATGTTAATTTCTCTAGTGTTCTAGAGGTGTGTGCAATAAAGACACACAACACTAAGTCAAGAGCATTTAATGTGTTTCTAAGTTTCAAGTGTCGTAAAACATAAGAAGAAGAAGTAGATCCTCAATTTGTCTCGCAACAGATTTAGTGTGTATGTGGGTGGAAGGTGATGGTAACATATGTAGAAGTTCAAATATTAGTGGAGTCACTCATGAAATCAAAATAAAGTTAATTGAATCTGTTCTTGAAAAACGAAATTTGAAAATTTTGACTTTGGTAAAAATAAATCGAACTTTAAATCGATTTATTTGTACAAGTTAACAAGTCAACAAATAATTAATTTTTAAATATTTTTCAAAAGTGAACAGGTAAAAAACCCTGTTCTGTACAATTTCAAAAATACTGGAAAATGTAGAAATTATATGAGAAAAATATGTGATATACAAAGAGAGATTTGCTTTGAATTCTTCAAGAAAGACATCAAGATTGACTTTCAAGAAGATCATTTGATCAAGACAGTGTTCAAGGGTGGATCCTACTGATTTTGAAATTCAAGCACAGTACACAGTCTTGTTCATCACAAAGGGAAGAGTTATGCAAATTGTGTTGAACCTGTTTTCTTCAAATTGCATTGTAAATACTTCTTAGTTTTTGAAATTTATTCAATTGGATGTTTGCTTGTATTGTTATAGAGGATTATAGCGTGTTGGATTATGTATGTTGTGTATTTTGAATTGCATGGTGCAAGGTTGAAGATAACAACATAGTTGGGTTTCTTGTAGGGTGAAATAACGTGTCTTGATTGTATAGTTTGTACATTTGAGTGTGATAAGTGAAATTTTTCTTGGTTGTTTGAAAGAAAGATTAGATGTAGCTCCTGAGAAAAGGTGAACCAATATAAATCTTGCGTGTTTGATCTCTCTCTCTCTAACCTTTATTCACAAATTGATCTTCTGCATGACTCTATCTTCTGTGTAAAAATAAATAAATTGTTCTTGAAATAAATTGATTTAATTTTTAGTATTCAACATACTTAATATTTTGTATTAATTTTGGGAATTGCTCCTATTGTGTTAATTAAACTATTTAATTGAATCTACCTGATTTCCTTTGGCTCTTAAACTGTATAATTTTTATTTTACAAAATCTGATTCATTTAGTTAAATTCCAATTCATTTTCAAAAATTAAATTGATTAAATTTGTATTTCAATTGATTGTTTTTGTCCAGTGCAAATTTGAGAAATTCACATTCATTGTCTTGATTATTAACTTGATTGATTGAGGTGTTCAATTAGCTGTAAATTTGCATTCAAATTTCTTGGTGTTATTCAAATTGATTGATATGTAATTCAACTAACTAAAATCTTCTTAAGTGCATTGTTGCGAGAAATTTAAATCAATTGTTTTCTATTTGAAATCAATTATTTTTTCTGGATTGCACTTGCAAACCATTGGTCTAAGAAATTTATTGAAAACTGTCATTCTTTCTAAACCATATTTGAACCTTATAGAGCAAAAAAATTTAATAGTTCAATTCCACCCCCTCTCTTGAACTCAACCTAAAGTGTTTTCAGATAGTTATCTAAAAGAGTGTGATTCGTCTTGTATCCGTTATAAGATGTAACCTCTCTTTCTAGTGATCAATTTATGATCTTTTAGATCACTTTCTTCGTAAACCTTTTGATTTTAACCAAAAGTGGTTGTTGTCTAAAGAATACTCAGCTCTTAGCCAGGACTAGTTGTTATTCTAAAGAATACTTAATGATTTAGCCAAGAGTGGTTGAGTTACAAATAATATTTAGATCTTAGTAAGAAATGGTTGCATTCTAAAGAATAGTTTATCTTAGCCAAGAGTGGTTGTTTTCCAAATAATACTCATGTTTATCTAGAAGTAGTTGAGTCCAAATAATACTTGCTTTTTGTCTTGAAACGTTAGTCTGCCACAATGAAACTTGATTGTGTTGATCCAAAATTAGACATAGTATGGATTATTAAACATACCACCATAAAAATATCTTGTATAAATATTTCTTAAAATATTTTTATAATACATGTTATTAATCTACAACTAATATAACAATGAGTGTTTTATGAAAACAAGTTTTTGGAAAGCATTTTTTAGACTATTTGTCTATTAGCTTGAAGTGTGTCTACTGACCCTTCATAAGACGTAATCTTTTAGAAAGCTTGCTTGACAATGTGTCAAGTATAAACTTTTTTTGCTAGAACCTATCAAACGAAAATTTGCAAAAAGTTTTGAAAATTCTAAAACACAATCTGACCCTCCCTTCTTGTGTTTTTGGCATGTTTTCACATGGTCCTGACTTTTACTCAATATGAGATAAAATCAATTTGACCTATGTCTAATAATTTATGCAAAATATGATAATTTTTCTTCAAGTAGAAGTTTACAATTAATGTTGCATGAAGAGCATTTAGTGCAAGCATCAACGTATGCAAGAAAGGATGTAATAGAAGAATAAGAACTTATCAATGTCTCACAATGGTTAGAAAAAGATTTGCAACAACTGTCTTTTCAAATCTCTATAAATAGAAAAAACCTTTGAAGAGGAAAGAACATTTTCTCGCAAACTAAATAACAATATTATAGAGATAAAAAATCTCAAGTGAAAAAGGGTTGCAATCTAGCTTTTTTATGGTTATTTAGCAACATAAAAGAGTGAACATTATCTTGTATTCATCTTACGATGTAATACCTCTTTAAGTTAGCAATCTTGTGATCATATATCTTGAAAACAAATGTTTTAGCTAAGAGTGGTTATTGTTCCAAAGAATACTCAGTGTCTTAGCCAAAAGTGATTATTGTTACAAAGAATACACTATAAAAAATTTATCGATTTACCTACAAATTATTACATACGGATTCTTATCCGTAGGTAAATTTAGCATTACTTACAAATTTTTCCTACGGAACTATGTCATATGGATTTTACCTATAGAAAATTTTGTAGGTAATTACATACGAATCTTAATTCATCGGTAAATTTGGCATTACCTATGTATCTGTTACTTATGGATTTAGATTTGTATGTAATTACATAATTGTGAAAAAATGAACGAGTATAAAATTAGTGTATATATCTTTCTTCGCTCTTAACTCTTTAAATTACATATTATTGAATTGTCATATAATGTTAAAGAAGTTGTTTTTAAACCACATTTGCAAAAAGCATATTTTGATGGTGAATATGTCAAATGAACACTTCATCTCATCATTCCATAAAACACTACTCTTACAAAATTATTACAAAATTTTGACACAATCATTTTGTACTCAAGGAGTTGTCATTATAATCTTTTCACTTCTTAATCTTATAAAATTACAAATGTCAACAAAGCATTTGACTAAATTTAACATAATGGTATTATCATAAACATAGTAAATAATTAACCAAATTTTGTATTTTGTAAAATATTTATAAAGAAACAACACAAAACACCATCTCACTAGAGTGCTAATTTGTTTTGGACGATTTTTTATCAACACAAAAAATTTATAAATAAAAAAAGTCTATTCCTTTTTTTAAACTAACAATGTTAAATAATTTTAATGTTATATTTCGACCTACTAAATATAATCATATTAACTAAACACTTATCGTCAAAAAATTAAATATATAAAGACAAATTGATAGTATATGTTTGACATTTTATAAATAAATAATAAATATAACTTTCATCTTAGCATATGACTTAAAATTAGTCATACCTTTAATATATGATATTAGAAAATCATTTTTTTCTTTTAAAAATAGCTTTTTGGATGAAAGATAATAAATCTAAACTTTGTAAAATAAGGTTTAGACCGAGTTCAAGAGGGGGGGTGAATTGAACTTTCAAAAACTTTTTGCAAATCTGATTTGTTCTTGAAGTAGAGAATGAAAATTCTTAATTCAATCAATTAACTCGTGTAATTCTGGACTGTCCAGTAAACAATCAATTGTGCACAATGAAAATTATTGAATATAAACCCAGAAAAATAGTTTCAGTGTAGAAATGTTTTAACCCAGATTCAATATGATTAAACACAATCTAGTAGATTAAAAACAATCCAGAAACACAATTGATCCAGATATATGAAAACAGATGTTCAGAATATAATCAACTATATGATCAGATTTTAATCCAGTCAATTTAAATGATGGCAGCAGTTGAATAAAAGAAATCAAGAAGAGTAGGGAGAAAAGCAAGAACACAGAATTTTTATCCTGGTTCACCCTTCCACAAGGGCTACGTCCAGTCCTTTGCAAACTAGCAAAGATTTCCACTAAACAGATCACAAGATCAGTTTACAACCCTTGCTCCCAACAAGTTACAAACTGCTCCCAGCAGTAAACCCATACCTCACTGAACCCCTCAGCTAGTGTGTAACCAGTGCAGAAACCCACTGCACCACAACACTTGCAGTCCACAAGCAACACTGCTCCCCGCAGCACCCACCCTCTACTGAACCCCTCAGCAGATGCGAGACTAGTGCAGAAACCCACTGCACCAACTCAATTACAAACCTAGTAATTGAAAACAACAAACAGATTACAGCTCAACAGGATCAAAAAAGATTACAGAGTACTTCTACACAAAATAGATTACAAAGAATGAAGATCAGGTGTAGAAGACTTAGCTTTCGTCCAGAACCAAAGTAGCAAGAACTTCACTTCAAGGATGCTCTAAAGATTCACATTCTTGGAGGTTTCTTGATTTGAAAAGCTTTGCTAAAATGATGATCACACAAAAGGGGCAATATCTCTCTTAGAATATCTCAAGGAATGCTTTTCGAAAGTTTTTGATAACTGAAAATGATATTGCGCAATCCTTTAAATACCCAAATTAGTTTTAAAAACAACTTAGCTATCACAATTCAATTAATTGAACAAACCATTCAATCGATTGAAAAACCTTTTTCCAGCAAAAACATTTTGGGTTATTTTTATTAAAAACAGTTTTAATAAAAATATTTGTGAATCTTTTTAGCACCTCTGAAGTGATGAACCATGCCACTCACACTTCAGGACTAAACCAATCACCAACACACAAATCCAACTAAGGACCAAGACTTAATCACCCAACTATCTTCATGTTGGCACAAAGTCTTCACTTGAACAATTCTGGTCCAGGTTGGTTCCAACAGATTCTTCATGAGGCAGTCTTCATCAGCTTCACATGCTAAGCCTTGGTGCTCACAATATTGACTTCATCAAATCACATGCTTAGCCTTGGTCCTAACAAACTTAATTAAAAAACATAAACATAAATAAAAAAGTTTGTAAAATGAAGAAACAACTGAAATGCTTTAAAAAGAAATAAATTCTTTAATAAAAATAAGCATAAATGCGAGATGAAAATTAAAACACTTAAGAAAATAAACTGCAAAGGGAAATGTAAAGCAAAAGACAAATTGCAAAGAGACGATAAATGAGAAAAATAAACAATGAGAAATTATCGAAAAAAAAGGTGTAAAATTGTAGTGATAAAAACAACATTCCCTGTATATACATAAAAAGTTTAACATATACATCTACCAAGCAAAAGAGTTAGCTTAGTGGTTGTTAAAGTTCAATGATTGTCTATGTAACTACAACTTCACGTGATAAAAACAAATGCATTTGATGATAATTTGTAATTAAATGGTAAAGTAACTATAATTTTATAAGCTTTTACATAATGATTTTTGATCGATAACCTTAAAATTTTAAAAACAAAACATATAGAGAAAAAATATTTTTTGTGGTTGGGAAAAAAATAAGAGTTCAATCAGCATAAATACAAAAGAGACACTGGATAATTATGTCTTGTTTGTATATGCAGATGGGAGGAGGGAGAGGCTGCGGAAAGATAAGAGATTGAAAGACGTAATATTTATTTATATTTAAGTTACATATTTAATATGTTATAAATATTTATATTTTTAATTATAATAATAGCAAATAATTTTAAAAAGTAAATAAAATAAACTATTAATAATAAAATAATCAGTTTTTCAATATTTTTTTTACCTTTTTAATGTAATTAAATAGTTTCATTTGTTTAATTTTATTTGTATTTTTATTTTTCACTTTTAATTAAACACATTTACATAGATAAGACTCTTTCAAATATCACATTCATGCTGAAAGATAATTTTGTTTCGTATGTTTTCTATGAATTCTTAAATCAAAGACTAGCAATTTTTAAAAACTTTCAATTTATGGTTTTATTCTTCAAACTTTTTTAAATAAACATTTATAAAAATATGTAAATGTCTGGTTTTAAATAAATAATTATTATTGTACCTATCCGGTAGTAAGGCCAGATTCACTCGAATCTATTACGGCTCAACCTACTATTAATTACCAATCAATAGCATTTATTCTGATTGATTCTAGTAATTCCTGATTCCCAACATACAAAATCAAAATCATTATTGGGAAATATATGGTCTTTAATGACAGGCCTTATAAAAGGGAGTTATCTGACTATAAGGGAGTATCATCTATCTTACTATCCTCTTACTCATATCCTTTTAAACACACTTTTTTGCACTCTTACTGACTTGAGCGTTGGAGAGTCTTTTGGATCCCCATTCGATTCAACGTCATCAACTCGGTTGCCACCAACACTACAACGGACGATCTCCACTCGGGTTGGGTAAGAACATTTGGCGCCCACTGTGGGGTCAGGTAAAACTTTTCCTACCCCACAAGATAACATTATTATTCTAAAAAATCATCTTAATCCCTCTAATTTCATTTTACATTCAAAGATTATGTTATTTTATTCATTTTATATGAGGGATATAAGCATAATGAAAATTTTAGAATATGCATTATTAACATTTCACATAAATATTTACTAAGATTATATTATGACACTTATAAGTTAGTCATTTTGCACTAAACATAATTTCTCTCTATTTACAAGGTGAAGTTACATACAGTAGTTCCATTATACCTTTGCATAAGAAAAATCCTCAAGTTGTATGTTAATTTTATATTCACACTAACTATATATTTTTTTGTGACTTAGATGAACATGCAATTTATGAAATTTGTATATATAAACATTACAATTATGCTTTTGACAAAAAATCAACTGGTAAATAAATCAAAAAATATTTGCCAAAAATTAGGCATGAATGGATAAAAATATTTTTTAAGTAAACGCTTAATACTGAACACATTTTAATTTTATATATTTTATTTAGAATTTAATTTTCATATACTCATGTTACTCTAAGTACTAAGGTAGTTTAATTTTATATAATATGGTTATTTATCTAAGATTTTCGGGAATGTCAATGTGTTATGAAACTAGCTTCTGCAGTTGCCTTGCATATTTTAGTTTTAATGGCACTCTCTTGGGTTTTAGTCAATTCATGCAGTCAAGGTGAAAAACAACTCTTATTTTTTGGGAAAGTGATAAAGGTCACGTGGTCACATCGTGATCCTAATGCAAGGAAAAGTGGCAGAGGGAATATGTTAGTTAAGAACTTGGCAGAATCCATAGATAAGATAGGGCTATATGATTTATTTGAAAAATATGGGAATATTTTGTCCAGCAAAGTTATTTGTATGACGATTGGAAAAGCGAATAATGTAACTTTGTTCAATTTGAGTTAGTGGAAGCTGCAAATAGTGCCAATGAGAAACTGACCACCTTATCTGTGCCTAACAGGAGAAGTGTACGAGCTCAAACACGACCCTCTACCACAACCAGCGGGAGGAGGTCGCCATTATCCTCACTGTCTGTTGTGGCTACGACCTTGCCTAACCCTCCAAGTTCGCCCTCCAGTGCCACAACAAGATAGAGAAGTTCCACCATCAAATCCTCACAAACCCTAACCTCTAACTCAAATTGAACAAAGTTACATCCTTCGCTTTTCCCATCGTCATACAAATAACTTTGTTGGACAAAATATTCCCATATTTTTCAAATAAATCATATAACCCCATCTTATCTATGGATTATGCCAAGTTCTTAACTAACATATTCCCTCTGCCACTTTTCCTTGCATTAGGATCACGATGTGACCACGTGACCCTTATCACTTTCTCAAAAAGACAACAATTGTTTTTCACCTTGACTGCATGAATTGACTAAAACCAAAGAGAGTGCCAATGTTCCGACCTCAAGTCCGTTGAGATGGTATCGCTAGGGTCAATCACAACATCCAAGGTATTGTCCGTTTTGGAGTTTGGTTGCTCTGCCATGGTTTTGTCCTTAAAAGGCGCCTCAGTAGGTTGAGGGAGGAAGGTGTATATAAACTGACCTTGGCCTCGACTCCTAAGCGATGTGGGACTATCGAGTGTACTATTGGGTGTACGGTACATTATAGGTTACCCACATGCCTCTTACCATACAGGTTACCCAGGCCGATATGTTATCGACCACTCCCATATATTAGTCTCTTCACTTGACTTACATTGGGGAAAACTAAATTCTTAGTTGTTTCCAAACCACCCATTTCAACTAAGGTAAGAAAATCTCAATTATATATTCCTAAAAGCCAAAAACAGACAAAGGAAACTCGTCCTTAGTCAGCATGATCATACTCCAATAATCACTCCAAAACCTGACCAAAAGGTTTTGGTTTCTACTACACTTAATGTATAGAATGAGGTTCTCATTCGAGAGTCTTCACCTCCACTAGTTGAGCTAATTACTAGTGGCTTAAACACTGAGAGTAAAATTTACATATCAAGTGATTCCATCAAGATTCCTCATACTTCTCTCAAAAGAGTAAGAGATCTATGATTGACGATATTTACTCATTATTCATATGTTATAAAATTTCAATAACTTGTTTTATTTTGTCAATAAGAGTCTAATTTTCCAAGGCTTCTTTAAAACTAAACATAGAAGTAAGATTATTTTATTTTAATCTTTTTCCCTTATATCGATTTGATCTATATCTCTATTATACCTCTCTATTAATTGGAACTTGATACATCGATAACTGACACAACAATCAATGTCAAACATGTTTTGAGTAATAATTGATGATTCTTTATTTGTATGTTTATCATTTAGGATCTATCAAAAATAAATTCCAATCAATTATGAACCATCAAGAACCAAGCTCAATCAATAAAAAAGAGGATAGAAACAAAATACACGAAGTTTAAACCGAATAAAATGAAGAAACCATTAAAATCATGTAATAGAAACAAAAAATAATCAATTCAATCTATAAAAGTAATTAGGAATTCAAGAAATATGATTTGCACAATACAAAGTTGGAATAGGAAGTATAAAACTCAAATAAAAATTCAAGAATAATTAAAATACAAAAGATGGAAGAGAAAAAAAAGATAAAAAAGCATAATTTTTTAAGAGAAAGATAGGTGCAAAAGAAAAATGTCACTTGAATTTAGAAAATTCAAGACTCGTGAGAAAAGTAGTGCATACCTATAGAGAACTCATGGAAACGAATAAAATTTCTCTTCAATCTTCAATTTCATTTATGATTTATGTTAAAAATGAATAAATACATACCTTTTTAGGCTAGCTTGAGAAGAAGAGTTTAATGCTTCTTTGGTTAATGCATCTACTTTTCCAAACAAAACACTTACATGGAATATGAAGAGATTAAGTCTTATTTTGTTAATACACTTAATTTGTCAATCCAGTCTCTTGTTCTTGAAAATTAACCTTATGTCAAACCTCTCCAGGTTATAATGAGTAAACAAACCTCTCCAAGTTATCACGAGTACACAAACCTCTCTAGGTTATCACGAGTACACAAACCTCTTCAGGTTATACCAGTCCCAATCTCCCCCTGAGATCAAAACTACTCAAGATTGAAATAAACTCTTTTGAAATAATGAAAGTTCACAAGGGTTTACTTCACAATGGTGAAGAATTACACAATGGTTTCACACAACCCAAAACTCTATATGCTCTTAATAACAAATTGGCAATAAACACTCAGTATATTTTCTTCAATGTATTATATGATGTATTTCTTTTTTTTGTTCTTCAACTAGAAATGCTCCTCTATATGTAGCTTTTTAAAAACTAGCTGTTGGGATGCTTAAACAGAGCAATCTTGACTTTCTGATGTATGGAGCTAAAACTGCAAATATTTCTCTAATATTTATACTGCATTAAACTTGATTAATTTTGTATCGAAAATATTTAAAATAACGTAGAAAAATTATATCTAAGATACTCATCAATAATTTGAATAATTTCCATTATGAACAAATCTGAACATTAAAGCATAATATGATATAAAATTAATTAATAACATTTAAATATTTCATAACAATTTGAATAATTTCCATTATGAACAAATATAAACGTTAAATCACATAATGCTGTAAAATCAATTTAAATCAAATCAATAACACATAAAAGTAAATAGTAAGAAAACTTATCTCTTTATGGACCACCATGTGTCTGCTGCTTTAATAATAATGTTTACTGCGCAATGTATATAAGTCATTAAATATAAATGTAAATTTGAGTTTGTTTTGTTATCATCAAAACTTTATCAAAAGATTTAATCCTCTAAAGAAACTTTGGACCATCTAATGTTTAACAAGTTTGTTTCTCAATATTCTCTCCATCACCTTCTAATCAAGGTCTTGACAAACAAGAGATCAGGGGTTCACAACTTTTCAAGAACCTATCTTGAGTACTTTTCAAGAACCTATCTTGAGTGTCTCGAGGGCCTAATTCAATTCTCATAAATGAGATTGAGATGGACCCATTTATTATCTCAATTTCCTCAACAAAGAGTCTAGTTCCTATCATATAACAAGCTCGACGCCGATGGCAAGTGAAATTTCTGACACGTATGGGTCTTCTTTGGAAAATCATATTCAAGATCCATCAAAGAAACACTGAAATTCAACTAGCTAAAAGAATTGGTTCAACTCCAAATCTACCAACCAGTTTCGAGGACGAAGCAAAACAATTTGTTTACGGTTCCAAAACAATGCAAAAACAACATTATACTCTCAAGGTGCAACAAATGGAGACAAAAATTCGACCAAACTTGATAACACAGAGTCTATAAATAAGAATAAGGCAAAAATTATAAAGATTCGAGAAAATAAATAAATAAAAAATCTTGATGAAACAAAATCCTCTAATAGAATCAAGAGAAATTAAGGCTAAAATCCTTGAATTGCAAAAATAATTAGACAAGTTAAATACCTAAGATGAAAAGATCAAACTGTCAAAACACTCCCAGAAACCAAAGATCGAATAGTTACGAAATTCAAACTTGACTCTATCTCAAAACCTGTCTCAGGTTTCCACTATTAACTCTTCTTTAAATGCAACTAAATAGACATGGTCTAACTTATAGAAACAACATCAAGATTTAATATCGAAAAATGCATCCAAAGTTTTGTAAATTTAATTGTTTGTATTAATATATGCATTTTTCTCTTCTTTCTTTTTGTTATTACTGATTTGTTTACTCGATAATTTAAACTTCGTGCTTTCTATTTTATTTCTTTTTAGTTACATTTATTATCATTATGTTCAAAATACTTATTTTAGTTATATAAATTAATAACACCGATTATATACAACAAACATAAAATTACTAAATATAACAATCATTTAATAATATTAATTAAATTAAAAATACTTATCTATTAACAATAATATACAAAAATAATAATTAATGATAAAAATTAATTTTTTTAAATTGGGATGTTAAACTATTTCTCATTTTACAAATAATTTATTGTTGATTTTTGAAAAATTTTGATTTTAATAAATGAATTTCAAGTTTAAAATTTTAAATTTATTCCTTTATAATCCTTATCAATTTTTTTAAAATTCATTTTTCTTAACAATGAGTTTCAGAATTTTGTCTAGTAGGGGATAATGAATAACCTATTTATATAAATATTATCTGAACTCTTCTCAATTTTGATAAAAAAATCTTCGTATTAACTAGATAAGAGTATCAATAAAAGTAATGTCTAGTTATTTTAAATTGAATATGGAAATAAGAATAAGTATATATATTTATCTTATCCCTTGAGGTTTTCATTTTAAATTACTAAAACGTACTTAGTTTATTGGATAAATTAAAACTTATTTTCACTATTTTATTTGGTTTTTTAAGTCATTTCACTTGAAAAACATTCTTCTTACTATACAATTTTTAATTATCATTTTCAATTGTTCTACTAATTAATATTTACCTAGTTCACTCAAGTCTCCAATCTCCCTTTCCTCATGATCTCAATTACACATCTTTACAATTCATCAAATTAAATTATTTACAAGACATGTTTCATCATTTCTACTTTTCTTGATTTGTTATTTTTTTATTTGTTTTTTATCACAATGATGTAAAACCTTTGTGTATTAAGTAACTAAAAAAACATGTCCTCTCTATTCTCTTTGATTCTTAGTTTCATCTCATTTGAATAACTTTTTTTTTATTACATAAGTTTTTCTTCTTTTTTTTTTTAACTGTTTAACCCATTCAATATCCACCAAGTTCACTTGAAGTACTTTCCTTCACAATATTTGCAAAAATAACATTATATAATTATAATTTTTTCTTTAAAAGTTGATATTAAAAAAAGAAAAATGTACATCTTTTTAGATTAAATTTTTGATAATATCATCATTTTTTTGTTGTAATATATTTTTTTTAAGAAAATTATTTAATTAATACTTGATAAAATATAAAGACGAGACACAAATTTCACATTCATAAAAATTAAAAAATGAAAATCAATTTAAAATTTTAATTTGAAAATATAGAATCAATTTAAAATTTTAATTTGAAAATATAGACCAATATAATCAAATTCAATGTCATTGTCTCTATCCCAATTTCCCAGTGGCCACCAAACTTAAAAAATAAAAATAAAAATAAAAAGGTAAGTATAGTTGGGTAAATTTGGTGGAAATGTGGTTGTGTTAATGAATTTTTTAATTTTATTTTTGTAAGAAAATTACTTTAAGCTTATGTTTGAATACGACATTTTAAGAGGCTAGTTATCTATTTTAAAGAATTTGGAATGCTTCATGACCAAATATGTTGTTTGGATAATGAATTTGGATATAAATTGAAATTGTAGAATTTTATTAGATTAAGTAGATTACTTAAGATTAAAAAAATTCAAATTTCATCTAAAAGATAAGAATGTATTTCCAAATTCACATTTTGGTCTTTGTAGTTTATTTAAATTTAGATTAATCCAACTCAACTTGGGCTCAAGTAAACTTGGCTTGACTTGATGTGGGATGAACTCAACTTAGTTTGACCTGGATCAGACCTAATTTCTTAGCCCAATATATGCCCAACTTGACTTAGCCCAACCTAACCCAATCTTGTCTTTGTCTGACCTGAGCCCATCCCAACTTGGATTCAACACGACTTGGACTCGACTGAACTCGATGTGACATGGGTCGAGCCCAAAACGACTGAACATGATCCCACCCCAACTCAAGTTGACTTGGACCCAAGTCGACTGGCTCGATTAGTTGAGTGGGACTCAACTAAACCCAAGCCGAATCGGCTCAACTTGGACTTGACTTGGTCTTGATCGAGGTTCTTGATCAGATTATGACCCACTTAGTCCTAGCTCAACTTGGTTGAATGTTGGTTGGCCTCGACTTGGATGAATATGGATTGCCTTGACTTGAGTGAATGTGGATGTCCCCTAACTTGGCTTGACTTGGGCCTGGGTTGACTGAGCTCGACCTTGGCCCAAGCTGACTCGACTCGCCTGGATTGACTCGACTCGTCAAGATCCGAGCTGACTTAACTCAACCTGAGCTTGGGCAAACTTAGCTTAATTTGGTCATGATTAGATTAGGCTCGACCTAGTATTCATAATACTAAAACCAACCTATGTCTAGCCCAAATTAGCTAAAATTTAGTCGACTCCAACTCTAATGAACGTGAACCCACCACGACTCGACTAAATATGGGCTTGACTTGGTCTTGATCAAGATAGGCCAAACCTGGTCTTGATCAAATTAGGACTACCTGAACCTAACCTAACTTGATTGAACTTGGATTGGCTTGAATTTCGATGAATGTACACCCATCTCGGCTTGACTGAAATATGTGCTTGTCCCACTCGAATCGACTTGGACTCGAGCTAACTCAACTAAACGTAAGCTCAGGCCAATAATCACCTAAACCTAAACCCAGATCGACTCGACTCAATATAGACTTTAGTTGACTTGAATTAACTTTGATCCAAACTGACTTAGCTTTGCATAAGCTTAATTTGATGTTATTATACAAAAATCTAATCCGATATAACATTTCATAAGTTAAAAATAATCCCATATAACGTAAATTGAGAAAATACTTTATAAATATAAAATAAATATATGTTGAAGAATTTTAACTAAAAATAATATCAATTAAAATCTACTACAAAATATAATTGATATTGATATTTTTAAATTATTAATATTGAAATAATTTTCTGAATTTAATGTTAATTAGAATACTTTATTAAAAAAAATAAAACTCATTAAATTTGAATTGACTTATTTAAAATAAAATATTTTAAAAAAAGCAAATAATTTAAAATAAAATTAATTTAAAATTTAATGTATATCAATGTCTTAAAAGTCGAGAAATTTCTGCTGTGCATTTTTTCAACAGTTTCATAATATTCTAATTCAATAAATTTCACTTCCTTTCTCAGCTTTCGTTCTCTAGATATAAATCATAGAGTTACACTCAAAAACTCTTCATTTTCTAATTTCTCTTTTCAGTTACCTTAGTAACTTCCTCAAACCTTTTCATATATATTCGAATCATCCACCGCCATGGCAGCCACCGCAGCCTGTCTCTTTCCCCCCGCGCCCTTCAGTGGTCCTCTGAAGTCGCCGGTCGGAAAACTGAACTCCTACCGGACCTCAATTGTTACTACGCGGCTCGCAACGTCGGGGTAGCAAGCTCCGACGGGGACAGCAGAGGTGAAGCGCGCAGAAGAGAAGAAAGAGAAGGATGAGCGACGCATGAACGGTTCGAAGGAATGTTTGGAGCAATCAAAGGAGTTGATCGTATCGGACGGTGGACCGCCGCGGTGGTTTTCGCCGTTGGAGTGCGCTCGACGTTTGGATAATTCTCCTCTTCTGCTTTTTTTGCCGGGTCAGTACTTTTTTTTTTTCAACATTTTACTTGCCTTTTAGTTACTCAATTAATTTATAAATTTGAATAAATTGATTAATTTAATTAATTAACATTAAATTTATAAATAATTTACATTTTTATTTTACAATTATTTTCAGTAGTTTAGAAATTAAAACTTTCTCTTTCATTTAATTGTGTTTCATTTAATTAATTATGTAAATATTAATAATTAAATAATTTATGATTATCTTATATTTTGTACTATTTTGTCAGTTATTTATTGGCTCCGATGAGAAATATTGTTAACATATTCTTAACTATCATTCAATTCTGCATAAAAAAAAAACTATTATAAAATACATAAACTCAAATAATACAATCAAGAATACATAGCTCAAACAATGTGTTTGTTTCCACTAATGTCCTGCATACAGACGAATAACAAATAGAAAGATTGAAGAAAGAAATTTAGTATACCAGAGTAACTTTTGTTATTGAATTTTCCACCCTCAGTACAAAAGATTTGCAAAAGAAGATATAATAATAAATTATACACTTTAAGTATCACGTAAATAATAATAAAATATTTATGAATAATAATAATAACAAATATTTTATTATTATTTACTTTACAAAACTATTAGATCATGAATAATTGATAAACTTGTAATAATTATATTATTAGTATATTTTATATTATAATAAAGTAATAACTAAAATAATATTAATTTAATATTTTATTAATACATGTTGCTATATTAAAAGATAAATAATAAAAAAAACACTAAAATTTATTTTAAATTAAAATATTAATTAATTTTATATTTTATAAATATATATATATATATATATATATATATATATATATATATTATATGTTTAAATGTAATTGATGTCTTAAAAATTAATTTTAGCTAAAAATTTATTTTATTACATCAATTACAAACTCTTTTCGTATTATCTTTTATTTTTTACTCTTTTTAAATATAAATAATCTTACTTTCTATTTTATTTTATTTTTATTTTCCCTTTAATTCAAACAAATAATCTAAAAGCTTGAAATGAGATGTTTGAAAAGATAGTTGCTTACTTGTAATCTATATAAATAAAATTATTTTTAACTCATATTTTTTATTATTGAAAAATTATTAAAAGTTTATTAAAATTAGTGGTATTTTATGCCATTTATTTTCTCTCTCTTCGTCTAAAATATTCTATTTAAGTGTGATGCAAATATCCAATGCAGATATAATAGCTTAAAACCTATGTTTTGGAAGATACTTTATTAAAACGAAATTTAAAACTTAAGTTAAAATAAAATTATTAAAAGTGAAGCTTGTATAAAGAAAATTATAATAAAATAAAGATTATATAAAAAGTTCAAAAATAATGTAGCACAATAAAATTCACATAAAATAAAATAAAAATTTCATAAACGATATTTTTGTTGTTTTACTTTTGCAAAATACTTTGAATCTCTTTTTCATATCATTTTCACTACTTTCTTTGTTTAGGGTTTCTTATCTTTCATTTATCAAAACTTCCGGGTTTCTCTTTCCTCTACCAAAATACGAATATAGCCAATCGTTATTACTCACTATTTTGAGTGCTCATTTTTGGCATTTTGAAAGCGTGAAGGCGACTGGGAATGGAAATGTTTTAGTGTAGAAACTCTTAATTTTGTCCCCCTTAGATTTATTTTCATGTAATTCTTTGTTCTCTTTTCAAAAATTTTATTATAATTGAATAATATATTAATTTTTTAAATATCTTAATTAATTAAAATATTTTACTGAAATAAATACTCCAAATTAATAACATAAACTTTGTGTATAAGATTTTAGTTTGGAAAAGTTTACACATAAACCATCTTTTTCACTGACAATTTTACTCTTAATTAAAGTCGCTTAATCAAAAATTGTGAAACTAAAACACGAATTTTTATTTACGGAGCCGTTTATTGGAAAGCACGATTTATCCAAATGTATAGTTTTAAAATTTTGTTCATTTTTATATACACGAAATAAAATTGTACTATTTTAGTGTAAAAATCCAAAGTTTGTAGACAAAAATTAGTTCTTAGACCTCTCAAACTTTTTCGAATTCTTGTTTATAAAATTACATATTTTTTATATTATTGAAGTAAAATTTACTACAAGTAAAAAGTATAAACATTTGAATTATTTAAATAATAAAAATATTACAGCATTTATATCTTCATACTTAAAATCAATAATAATAATATTTAAATAGTTTTAAAATAAAAAATATCACAGTATTTTTATTATTTGTTTCAATATCTAGGCATCTCTACAATATTTGAATCTTTGTTTGATATAATTTGTATTTTTTAGTGTTAGCAATCAAAATTAAAATAACTTTGTTAAACGGGTAGCAAGTAAACCTGTGAGTATGTAGATAAGATTCAACGAGTGTGGCGAAGTACTTTCTAGTGAAACTGAATCCCTCAAACAAAGAAGCAGGTGCGATTTTCATTGTTTGAAATCCTTACTGCGGTGTTTTGAATTTGTTAAGTGGTGATCACATGAATTGAACAAGCACAAGAAAGAATTAAACTGGTATGATCAATGTGGTTTAGGTAATTGATCGAACAGTTTTTGGGGGCAAATTTATTTTAACTTCAATGGGGTGGATGAAATAATTTGATACAAGCAGCATAATCATATTTTCTATGTGAGTGGGTATGAACAATGGCAAACTAGAATTCAATTGAATTTGGTGATTGATGCATTTGATGTTGTGAATTAATCAATTCAATTAAATGGTGAAATTCAATTTTGGCAAGGCAATTGAAATATTATTCAATGGCTTTTGATTAAGCACTTGCAGGTGCAGTCAAAATTGGAAGCAATTAAGTTCTTTAGTTTGATTGAAGAATTGAAAATTGGTTGAAGCACATCTAGGTGTGGCAGCAGCTGGTGCTGAATTGGCACGAAAATTCCTTTGTTTAATTGATTTCATGTAATCCAGTGCGTGTTTATTTGATGTTCGTTGATTTTGAAAATTGCTTCAAGCAGCTTATTCATACACGTTAGGAAGCAAGAACGAGGCAACGTTCTATTCAACCACGATGCTCGTAAAATTTAAAACTCTCAAGCTAACACAGAAGTGGATTGGAATTAAAAATTTGTTCTCAATGCGTTTGAATTAAATCAAGCGCACCATTGACTTTCTATCGGCGCACCACATAATGAATAGTTAAATTTGAGGTAATTTTAGTAAAGGACATTGACACTAGAATAAAAACTTAATATTTTGCATTGAATCTTTGGCAAATTTCTTAAATTAGTGTAATTTTTATTTGAAATTCTCAAAATGGTGTATTTTTTTATTTATTTCTAGATATGGGTAGATCGTACCTGTCAGACACAATATCAATGTGAAGAAATAAATGAAATCATGAAAAGATAACACAATTTTAGTTTACTAGAGGATATGGTGCAGTCAAGATTTGAATTAATGAGTTAACTATTAAAATAAAAATGATGTCAACATGATATTTATATATTGAATTAAATTAAGTGTAAGTTTGATATTGAAAAGAAAAATAAAATAAAAATAAAATTTAATAATAAAATATATTTAACAAAATTAAGTATAAGTTGGATATTTGAATTAGTTACTAATATAGAAATAATTTAAAATAAAATTGAAATTTAGCAATAAATTTAGAAAGAAAAATTTGAAAATATTATATAATTTTTTAAATAAATTTATTGTTAGTTTTTAAATTATATCCAGGTAATTTTTCTTCATAATATGTAACCACTCTTCTATTCAAATTAACTTCATATTTATTGAATTACTTAATCAGAATTAATTTCCACAATTTCATCTAGTAAACTAAAATTGTGTTCTCTTTTCACGATTTCATTTAATGTTAAATTAAATCGTGTAATAGGGTCACAGTTTCTTTACAATGATATCGTGTCTCCTATGCACAATTTACCTATATCCGGAAATAAATAAAAGAAATACAGGATAAGAATTACACCACTTTGAGAAATTTTCCTGAACCTTTTAATATATTTTATATTTTTTTAATTAGAGATTTTTGTGTATATTATTATTTTTATTTATAAACTGAATGAATATATTACTCAAGGAGTTTGAACTACTCATAATTCTTACTTTAACTTATTTTAGTACTGGTTAAACTTATGGCTATATTTTAATTTAATATTGAGTACACGTTAAAGGTTTAGACACATAGAATTAGAGGAGAAAATAAGTCAATCTTGGATGATAACTTTAGGATTTTTGGTATAATTTTTTTCTTTCATTGTTTATCTTATATGTTTAGGGTTCTCATATCTATGAGAAACTAAACCCATTTTGTTTTGGTTATATGTAATTTTACATAGCAATTTTGCATTTACAATTTCTTTAGACTCTTTTTTTTTTGTTTTTTTTTTTTATTTTTTTTTTTTTTTTTCTTTTTTTTTTTTTTTTTTTTTTTTTTTTTTTTTTTTTTTTTTTTTCATTTTAATTTTACTTTTCCTTTGATTTATATTTTATATTTTTTTCTATTTATTTTATTTTGTTGCATATATAATATTTATTTTGACTAACATGTTATTCTAGTTTTTTTTTTACTCATTAATCTTCTTCTACTCCTATAGTCACCCAAAACATCATATTGTCTGTCGAAAAGAGATTGTTAAAGAGAAACATAATTGCAAAACTATAGGGGACTCAACCATAGACATGAGTTCTATAAAATTCTCCAACATTATGAAACCCAAGTTGAGATGAAGTCTGCTCTTTTACAACTTATCAGCTCTCAACAGTTAGTAGCTCGTTTATACACATTTTATGAGTTATGTGGTACTGTTGGTTTGTCACGAAAGGATGAGCTGTTGTTATTGAGATTGTTTCATTCTCTTTGGCCGGAAAGGCTAAAGCTTGACTTTAATCACGGGCTAAGGCTTTGACATTTTCTTACACTAGTCGCATGCTTGGTTTTAGACAAATTATGGCAATTAGACAATATTTGAAGGTTAAAATTTGTATTTAAAATTAGTATGACAAATTTTGTATCTATGCATTACCAAATTCAGTTCCATTCGCAAGTTATGCAACTATTTTCAATTACTTGATTAAAATAAACATGCATAACTCAATATTAATAACAAAATATATTAAAAGTAAAACAATTTCACATATTCGCCTTCATACAACATTCGAAATAAAATAAGTTAATGACGTCTATGTTTGGGTCGTCTCAAGTACACAACCTTTTTTTTTTTTTGGCTCCCCTGTCTAGCATTAAGGTTGTATGTGTCCCATCTCATGTACGAGTTCCCTCAATGACATGACTTTCATTCACCATCAATTGCAATCCCTGGACAATTCTACAACAAATTCCCTACCAGGATACAAAAAGCATTATTAACAATGTACTAAACATGTAAATTACAAATACTAAACAATCATGCGTACTTACCACAGTAGTTGCTTTGCCTGAGTGTCCACTACATGTAGAGGGCTACATCTGCAAGTGCATCCAGTGCTACAATAGGAGGACAATTGTCCTCAATCATATATGAATGATATACGAATGTGATACTAACCGAAACAACTCCATATATGCTGGAATGCATTCCCTTAGATGACAGGTCACCGCCACATCTTGCACGACATATGCATTAAAGTGTAGCCACCAACGTCCACTTTCTTTGTTGATTGATCTCCATCTAAGAGTACAAATGGATGGTGGGGGATCATCTGCATATATTCATATTACTAGAGAACACGTTCCAGCAAGTGAAGTTGTTGGATTCTACCAAATATGATGAAACTTGTAAACACAGAGATTCATTCAAATGGTTGAGATTCCATGTGCTCCTAGTAAAGTGTAAATCGAATCACAGCTAACCCTATATTATTCAGTTGAAATTGAACAATTGCATGAGATGATAATTTGTTAACATGATAGTGCAGGCACTGGGGATGTTCTTTTGTGTAATCTGAATGCATTCCTATGTCTTATAGTAAAAAATATTCATAAATCCAAGCCTATAAAAATTTATATTGAACCCAATCAAATCAAATATAAATGACATTGTGTAATTTTAAATTAAAATGAAGGGATTTTGAAACTAACCTGCAACAACGTTGCATACCCAGCTAGCTTGTTGGTAGATGTATAACTGACATCTCGCAACTATTTATACATGTATGTCAAAGTTGCTGCTGCCCAGCATATTTTCCGGTCATCCTTTAATCAACAAAAAAAACCAAAGTATGTCATACAGATGAATGTGACACTCTTATCTAAAAAGATAATACATCCAACTAGGTGGAGCAATTAAGCTCGATCACCATTATTGGTTGTTGCGTGCATCCTCATAAACATCTTTCAACCAGCTCAACCGCACATGACAACCTTACAATGCCTTGTCATTGCGGAGGCAACTTCATGGTCAACCCAAATGGCCTCAACCAATAAATTTGTAGCCTTAGTCGCATCTAATGTAGAGTAGGTGTAAAACTGACGGGCAATCGACAAGTGCAACAAACTAGACACATCATCTAATGTGATGGTCATCTCCTCAATAGGTAAGTGAAATGAGTTTGTTTCTACATGCCACCTCTCTACAAAAGCAAACAACAATCCTTTGTCTAGAATGTCATAGTTAGCCCCAACCAACCCACTTAAACTAGACAATTCAACCATACAATTCAACCATCACTTGTATTCTTTCATGTGGCAAACCCAATTTACTCATCTTTCTCCCATAAACACCAACTTAAGGTCTACACAATCCTACAACAACAAATTTATTTCAATTAATAAAATCTACTCCAAAAATAACACATTCATTTCAATCTATGTATGTCAACCTTCAAATAACTTACCACAACATTCCGCAATTGCCTGGCAATATGGACTTCAAAGCTCACAAGTGATGTCTTATCCATTAGTCCTCGCAAATAGCCTTCATCCTCCACCACATTCACCTCTTCATCTACATTTTTTTTTTTAATTTCATCGCCTTAATCAAAGTTAGGAAAACCACCATGCTTTTTGCCTCACAGATGACAGATACAGTTAGGCATACACGATTTATTTGTAAACCTCCTCCACTAGTCCTCGCCATGATCTTGTTGATTTACATCATTCAAATTTCAATCAGCACTCAAATTTAAAAATAAAACATAAATGATTACAAAAAGGGTTATACATAACATGTTTCTGGAGATTTTTGAAATATGTTTCTGAAAAATAATCTCCAAAATTGTAATCCAAATTGTATTTGTCCAAAACATGTTTTGAAAATCTCATTCTAAGAAACAAGTTATGGAAATGCAACTGTGAAAAATCGAAAGTCATGTTCCAAAAATTGAATTTCGTAACTTTTTGAAAAAGAAAAAACTGCAAATGACACCCACTACAACCCCCAAAGCCACCAGCTCCAGAAACCCTCTCTACAAATCACACCCATGCACCACCAATGATGACAAAACAACTAAAGCACCAGCGTCGACGGGCCACAATACAACCTCTGATGAGCCAACAATGTTTGTCATAAATTCTGATTCTTTTACATATTAACCCACACAGGCACTTCCATTATTTCCTTTCATTGACAGGTGTAAGAAGCAGGGTGCCTGAAACAATTGCCCTAAAAGAATTGGTTCAACTCTGTTGGCAAGATAGATTTTTTTAGTTTCTGTTTTAAAGAAATATACGTTACTTTTTTGTTTTAAATAAATGGTCAAGCGTTGACCAAATTTGTAGGGATTCAGTGTTAAGAATTAGCCTGATTTTTAGGAAACTAACCACTAGTCTGTTAGTGGGTACAAATTAAGGTGCAAATGTGTGCAGATGTGTATGACTATTTAGCATATTCTTCGTACGTGGAATAAGATAACACATTCAAATTCTAAAACTATAAATCTTATTTTTTTGTGTTCAACATTTGGTATCAGAGTTCCTTCACAAGGGGCCTAGAGTGAGAGAAACAGAATCAAAGAGTGAGAGAAAGTGAGAGAAACAAAATCAGAGAGTGAGAGAAATAATAGTGAGTGAGTGACATTCAAGGTCGTCTACCGAGAAAAACCATGGTTGATTCTAGCAAGTATGTGCAACCTGCAATTCCTCAACTCAATGGACACTATGACCATTGGGCAAAACTTATGGAGAACTTTCTACGGTCTAAGGAGTATTGGCATTTGGTGGAGCATGGAATCTTAGTTATAGAAGATAAAACCAAAGAATTAGAAGCAGAACTCAAGCTACTAGAAGAACAACAGTTGAAGGATCTAAAGATTAAAAATTATCTCCATCAAGCCATTGATCGAGAAATCCTAGATATCATCCTCAATGATGACACGTCTAAAAACATTTGGGATTCCATGAAGCAAAAGTTCCAAGCCTCTACCCGAGTGAAGCGAGCGCAATTATAGGCTTTGCGCAGGGATTTTGAACTGCTGCAGATGAAGGATGGAGAGACAGTCAATTCTTATTTTGCTCGCACTCTAAAAATTGTTAAAAGTATGAAGGCATGTGGTGAGAACATAATTGTAGCAAAAAAATCCTCTAGTCAATGACTTCCAAATTCAATTATGGTGTGCTCAATTGAAGAGTTCAACAACTTGGACACCATGACCATTGATGAATTGCATAGCAGTCTTCTGATTTATGAGCAACGAATGATTCTTCAAGGAGAAGAAGAGCAAGTGCTTTAGATTACTCATGAAGACAAGGGAGGACGAGGAAGAGGAAGAGGAAAAGGTAAAGGCTTTTTTAGAGGAAGAGGAAGAGGGAGAGGATCATTCAACAAAGTAGAGATTGAATGCTTAAAATGTCACAAACTTGGACATTTTCAGTACGAATGTCCTACATGGGAGAAGAAAATAAATTATGCTGAGGTGGTGGATACCGAGGAACAAGAGAAACAAGAAGATGAACTCTTGTTAATGGCACATGTTGATGTCAAGCATCGAATAGAGACTGAATGGTTTCTTGACTCTGGGTGCAGTAACCACATGAGTGGAAACAAGGAGTGGTTCTCAGAACTAGATGATAATTTATGACATACAGTGAAGCTCGGTAATGATGCTAAAATAGCTGTGATGGGAAAAGGAAGTGTGCGATTGAATGTTAATGGAGTTACACATATAATTTCTCATGTGTATTATGTACCTGAACTCAACAACAACCTCTTGAGTATAGAACAACTTCAAGAGAAAGGCTTGGCCATCTTGATTAATAATGGAAAATGTAAAGTTTATCATCCTGAAAAGGGCCAAATTTTGGAGATAAATATGAAAGAAAATTGGATGTTTGTGTTGACAACAACTAATATGACAATGAATTCAGCATGTTTCCAAACTAGAACAGAGCATGATTCCCAACTGTGGCACAATCGGCTTGGTCATCTAAGCTACCATGGTTTGACAATGCTTTCATCTAAAAAACTGGTGAATGGGCTACCTTCTATAACTATTCCAAAGGACCTATGTGCGGACTTTTGGACTAGGAAGCAACATCATAACTCTATGTCAAAGAAAACTCTATGGAGAGCATCTATCAAACTACAACCCGTTCATGCAGACATATGTGGACTCATCAAACCAATTTCAAGCAGCAACAAGAGGTATATATGAGTTTTATTGATGATTGTACACGCAAGACTTGGGTATATTTTTTACACGAAAAATCATAATCCTTTTCCCTGTTTAAAAATTTCAAAACGTTGGTTGAAAAGAAAGCTGGAGAAAAACTAGTGTGCTTAAGGACAAAGAGAGGAGGTGAATTTACTTCGAAAGAATTTAACGATTTTTGTCAAGATCAAGGTATCAGCAGGCAGCTAACAACATCTTACACGCCTCAGCAAAATGGAGTTGCTGAACAAAAAAAACAGAACAATCATGAATATGGTACGCTCTATGCTGATTGGAAGAAAAGTTCCTAAAGTATTATGGGTTGAAGTTGCTAAATGGAGTGCTCATATTCTCAATAGATGTCCTACAATAGTTGTGCAGAAGCAAACTCCTGAAGAATCATGGAATGGAGTGAAACCTACTATAGACTATTTTCGGGAGTTTGGATGCCTAGCACATGTTCACATTCCTGATCAACAGCGGGTTAAACTAAATGATAAAAGTAGACAATGTTTTTTTGGGAGTAAGTGATGAGTCCAAAGCATATCGGTTTTTTGATCTAATTAACAAAAAGGTCCTAATAAGCAAGGATGTGATATTTGAAGAACAGAAAGGACGGAATTGGGAGCAGAATATAGAATATCAACAGGAGATTCTTGATCGGGAAGAAGATGAAGAAGACGTGAGTGACATCCAAGCTTCACAAGAAGAAAATTTTGTGGATGTTTTAACAAGCAGATATGTGTCTCCTAATAATTATGAGACTCCAGAAGGGAGGGTGAAAAGAAATAGGAGAGAACCTGTCTGGATGATTAACTATGACCAAGGAGAAGGCCTCTCAAATGATGCAGATTTGAATGTCATGCTAGTTACTGGAGATGATCTAGTTTCATACGAAGAAGCTATTAAGAGCAAGAAGTTGAGAGATGCAATGAAGAAAGAGATCGAAGTTATAGAAAAAAATAAGACTTGGGAGCTGATTGACCTACCAAAAGGAGTGAAGCCAATTGGATTAAAATGGCTTTACAAAACCAAATTTAGAGAGAATGGAGAAACAGACAAGTTCAAAGCAAGGCTAGTGGTAAAAGGTTACGTACAACAATATGGACTTGACTATACAGAAGTATATGCTCCAATAGCTAGACTTGATACTATCCGCATAATACTTGCAATAGTTGCACAATATGGCTAGAAAGTTTTTCAGCTAGATGTGAAGAGTGTCTTTCTACATGTTGAACTTAAATAGGACATTTATGTGCAGCAGCCCACTGGTTTTGTGAAAGAGGGTGAGGAAGAAAAAGTATACAAATTGAAGAAGGCATTGTATGGCCTTAAACAAGCACCTAGAGCATGGTACAATAAAATAGAGACCTATTTTGTTCGCAATGGCTTTGATAGATGTCTTTGTGAACACACTTTATTTACAAAATCAAAGGAGGAAGGTAAAATTTTAATTGAGTATTTATGTAGGTGATTTGATATATAGTAAGAATGATTGGAGTATGTGTGATGAGTTTAAAAGGTCCATGATGTCAAAATTTGATATGACTGACTTAGGAAGCATGAGATATTTTCTTGGAGTTGAAATTATGAAGAGTTCAAACGGGATTTTTATGTCAAAGGAAATATGCTCATGAGGTGTTGTCACGGTTCGGTATGGAAAACTATAATGCAGTAAAAAATCCTATTGTTCCAGGAACAAAACTGTTAAAGGATGATGTAGGAACCAAAATTGATGCAACCATGTTCAAGCAAGTAGTGGGTAGTCTTATGTATTTGACAGCAACCTGGCCATACTTGATGTATGGAGTAATCTTAATTAGTAGATTCATGTCTAATCCCACAAAATCTCATTGGTTTGCAGCCAAAAGAATATTGAGATACTTGAAAAAAACAACTGAATTAGGCATTTATTACAAGAAAGGGGGAGATGCAAATATTGTAGCATACACAAACAGTGACTTTGCAGGAGATTTGGATGATAGAAGAAGCACTTCAGGATTTGTGTTTTTGCTAGGATCTGGAGCAGTTTCATGATCCTCAAAGAAACAACTAGTAGTTTCATTGTCCACCATTGAAGCTGAATATATAACTGTTGCATCATGCGCATGTCAGTGTATCCATTGAAGCTGAATATATAGCTGTTGCATCATGCGCATGTCAGTGTATTTGGATTCAAAGGGTGCTTGAGAAACTGGGTTTTAAGGAATAGAAAGATACTCCAATTTTATGTGATAACAGTTTCACAATACAACTATCTAAGAATCCAGTGTTTCATGGAAGGAGCAAACACATTGACATCAAATTTCATTTTTTAAGAGACCTAGTAAAAGATTGTATTATCAAGTTATGTTACTGCAATTCACAGATTCAAGTTGATGATATCATGACCAAACCACTCAAATTGGAACAGTTCTTAAAATTTCGTAGCATGTTGGGGTATAACTAAAGCATAAAAAATAAACTAAATGCTTCTGCATCTAGTTTAAGGGAGGGAATGTTGGCAAGATAGATTTTTTTAGTTTCCGTTTTAAATAAATATACGTTACTTTTTTGTTTTAAATAAATGGTCAAGTGTGACCAAATTTGTATGGATTTCGTGCTAAAACTTAGCCTGATTTTTAGGAAACTACCCACTAGTCTGTTAGTGGGTACAGATTAAGGTGCAAATGTGTGTAGATGTGTATAGCTATTTAACCTATTCTTCATACGTTGAATACGATAACACATTCAAATTCTAAAACTGTAAATCTTTTTATTTTTTGTGTTCAACAAACTCTAAATCTACCAATTGGTCTTGAGAACGAAGCAAAACCTCTTGTTTATGATTTTAACCAAGTCAAAACAAATAAAAAAACATTATATTCTCAAGATGCAATGAGTGGAGACAAATTCTACCAAATTTCATCACATAGAATTTCTAAAAAAGAAAGAAATTGTAAAGATTCTAGAAAATAAAACAGATATTGATAAAATAGAATCCTCTAATAGAGTCAAGAGAGAAGATATTGAGGCTAAAATCCTTGAATTGCAAAAATAATTAGAAGTTAAACGTTCAAGATGAAAAATCAAAATGTCAAAAAACTCACTTCTAAAAACCAAAGATTGACGACTTGTTAAATTCATACAAATGGCCTTGGCTCTCTCTCAAAACCTCACAGGTTTCGAATATTAACTCTTATTTAAATACAACTAAATAGACATGAGCTAATTTGAAGAAACAATGTCAAGATTTAATATCGAAAAATGTATCCAAAGTTTTATAAATTCTATAACTTTTATTACTGTATGCACATTCCTCTTCTTTTGTTATTATCGGAAAAGTTGCTTACTCGATAATTTTAACTTTGTGCATTTCTATTTGATATCTTTTTATTTATATTTATTGTAAATTTGTTCAAAATACTTATTTTAGTTGTATAAATTACTAAATCAATATTTTAAAATAAATAATTACGCTAACAAATTTAATTTCAATAATAACAACTATGTTCTAAATTTGGTTTAATTATAATAATAATTTTATACTATAATCTAAATCATTAACACCGATTTTATTAATATTAATTAAATTAAAAATATTTATCCACTAAAAAGAACAAATTATTAATAATAAATTAATTAAATTATATTTTTAAATTGGAATGTTAAAACATTTCTCTTTTTACAAATAATTTATTCTTAATTTTTTACAAATTTTGAGTTTCATAAATGAATTTTAAGTTTAAATTTTAAAATTTATTACTTTATAATTTTTATCAATTTTTCTAAAATATATATCTTTTAATAACGAGTTTTTAATTTTGTTCCTATAAGATGACAAAATAAACTCATTCATTATATATTGTTTCGATTCGTCTCGAGTTTGATGAAAAATCCTTTTGATGAAAAATCTTCTCATTAACTGAGTATGAGTAAGAATAATGTTTAATCTTTTTAAATCAGGTCTAGGAACTAGAATGAGTATATTATGTCTTTTCAAATTACTCTCCCATTCTAAATTACTTAAACATATTTAGATTATTGGATAAATTAAAATTTATTTTAACTACTTTACTTGGTCTTATTCACTTGAATAATCTTTTTTTACATATACAATTTTTCATTATCTTTTTTAGTTGTTCTACTAATTAATTTTCATCAAGTTCACCTAGGTTAATTCCTAATATTTTCTCTTTCAACACAAACTTAATTATATATTTTTCCCTTTGTAGTTTCTTTCACACCATGCATTGCATCTTAGAAAAGATAAACCTTAATTATGTCAAATTAAATCATTTATACGATATATGTTTTTATCATTTTTATATTTTTATTTATTATTTATTTCTTTATAACATCATGTATATTATATAACCCAAAAAACTTATCCTCTAAATTGTTATTGATTTTTATTTTCATCTCATTTTGAATAATTTTTCTTTCACTACATAAGTTTTATTTTTCTTTTTTTTTCTCAACGGTTCAACCTGTTCAATATCTATTAAGTTAAGTCAATAATTTTCGTTCACGATATTTACAAAAATAATAAATTTTATAGTTACATACTATTTTAATATTTATTTAATTATAATTTCTTTTTTAAAAAATTGACATTAAATAAGAAAAATATGTATCTTTTAATATTAAATTATTAATAATATTATGATTTTTATAATTTAATTTTATAAAAAATTATTTAACTGATATTTGATAAAATATAAAGACGAGACACAAATTTTACACCCACAAAAATCAAAGAAAATGGAAATAATTTTAAATTTTTAGTTTGAAAACATAGACGAGTTTAACCAAATTCAGTGTCACCCTTTCCATTCCAATTTCCGAACGGCCAGGTAGAAAAAAAAAAAGTATAGTTGGGTAGAAATCGATATAGATGTGTTAGTTGAATTTTTTAATTTTATTTTTATAATGTGAAAATTACTCTAACCTTATGTTTGTATATTGCATTTTAAGAGAATAATTAACCTTTTAAAAAAAATTGAAATGTTTTATGATAAAATATGTTGTTTGAGTAAAGAATTTTAAAAGAAATTAAAATTTTATAATTTCATTAAAGTAATTGAATTACTTAAAATTAAAAAAATTCAAATTTTATCTAAATGATAAGAATTCGAACTTCTTCATATTCTCAAATTCATTTTGATATTTTAGGTCGACCTGGGGCCTAGACTCATTTGACTCAACCTATGTTCGAGTAGACTTGGCTCAACCTAATATGGGATCGACCAAACTTAGTTTGCCTGGCCTTGACCTGATGTATTGGCCCAACATAGGTCCAACTTAACTTAGCCCAACCTAACTTAATTTCTTTTGGTTCGACCTAGGTTTAACTCGACTTGGACTCGAAATGACCTGGAACCTACTGAACTCGACTCAATATGGGTCGAGCCCAACTCGGCTGAACATGATCCCACCCCAGCTCAACTTGTCTTGGACCCGAATTGACTCGGCTCGACCTAGGTCGAGTTAACCCAACTAAACTAGACTCGAGCCGACTCATCTTGACCTGGCCTTGACTAGGGGTTCTTGATCGGATTATGACCCACTTAGCCTAACTCGGCTAAATGTTGGTCAACCCCGACTCTGTGAACGTGAACTCACCCCGACTCAACTGAATGGTAGGCTTGCCTTAACCCGATTAGGCCCGAAGTGACTCAACTTAACCTTGGCCCAAGCTGACTTAACTCAACCCTACCTGACCTAGTCTTGATCAATCTAGACCCAATCTGATCTTGATCGGACTAAGACAAACTTGGGCCTAACCTAACCCTACTAAACATGGGTTAAGCTGAACTTGGATAAACATGCACCCGTCTCGACTCGATTAATATGTTCTTGTCCTGACTCGGCTCGACTTGGGTTCAAGTCAACTTGAATCTGGGCTAACTCAGACGAATTCTTCCCACACCTCCATGGTCTCGTCCTGCACCTCCACAAAATTTTCAAATTCCAAAAATACTCATACAAAAATGACGAAAAAAGACATGTCTTCTTCTGATATAAAACGGACAGGGTGGTGTCCGGTATACAAACTACAAATCGGATGAGAAATTGGGTGGTGGAATCCGGTTTACAGAGATAAAGAATTGTGGGTTTCGTAGAGGCATAGATTGGAACATACAATAGGAATTAAAAGAAAATGAGAAGGGAAAGAATTAGGTTAGGTTGAGGACGGAACAAACCAAGAACGAAGTGCAGAGAGAAAGCAAGAAGGATGAAAATTGAATCAAGAACCAGATGGTCCATATCTGGTATACAAAATTGAAATCGGATGATGTCTACTTACTGGTTATCTGATTTGTAAATTATTAAGAAAATTTAAACCGGACAGGGTGGCGTCCGATATACATATTATATATCGGATTCCACCCTCTAATTTCTCATCTGGTTTGTAATTTGTATACCGGACGCCACTCCATCTAGTTTATATCAGAAGAAGACATGTCCTTTTTCATCATTTCCATATAGATATTTTTGAAATATGAAAATTTTATGGAGGTGCAAAACGAGATCATGGAGGTGCAGGAAGAATTTGTCGCTAACTCAACTTGACTTGAACCCATACCAACTCGAGATGAATTCTTCTTCCACCTCCATGTGCAAAACGAGATCATGGAGGTGCAGGAAGAATTCGTCGCTAACTCAACTTGACTTGAACCCATACCAACTCGAGACGAATTCTTCCTCCACCTCCATGATCTCATCCTGCACCTCCATAGAATTTCAAATTTCGAAAATACGTTTATTGAAATGACGAAAAAGGACTGATATAAAAGCACAACATAGTGTAACACAGTGAACTTCTGAACAATTCTGCTGAAATTCATTGTCCACAGTGGTGCTTTTAAAGATTTAGTGTGTGATTAAACAATAAATAAGACTTTTCTACTCGTGGAGAGGGTTGAACAATGTCAAAAAATGAAAGTGAGGTAAAATTTTTGAGTTTTGTCGATCTTGAATTTCAGTTAGGTTACCCGAACAAGTCATCTCGTTTAGAAAATTTTTGAAAATGTAAGCCGAACGGGGTAACGTCCGGTTTACAAAATACAAACCGGATGAGAAATTGGAGGTACAATCCGATTTGTAATTTATAAACCGGACACCACCCTATCTAGTTTATATTTAAAAAAAATTATCAACCGAATAACCAGTAAATAAACATCATCCGATTTACAATTTTCTGAACCGGAAATGTCATATCCGGTTTACAAAATTAGAAACCGGATGATGTCCACTTAGTCGTCATCCAGTTTGCGATTTGCAAATTATTACGTTTTTCTACACCGGACGGATGACGTCCTGATTATAAAATAAATTTAATGTACGGATGACTTCATGCGTTATACAATTTTTCAAAATTTTTAAAACCAACATTTCAAGACACTCTTTGCTTGGATTCATACGGATCAGAACCAATTGCTCAACGCATACTCAGCAACACCCGTCAAACCTCTGTCACCTATTTTCTCCATCTCCCACTCAACATGAAGTTTTCTTAAGCTCTTGTTGCAACCCTTTGCAACTGCAACTAATCACGTGTCCGTAGACTTAAGTAACCTTAGCAGATGCACAATTTCTAATTCGAACATTCTACGATTGCTTCCAGACCAATATCGCTAATTTCGAGCGAGTCGAGGTGGAACTCCACTATCCCAGCAACCTTATTCACCAACAAACGGCACAACAAGCTAGAAATATTAGACTAAGTGTACTGTTGAAAGGGTGGAAGGTGCGAAGAGGTGGAGAGTATTGTTGAGTTTTAAAATATTAGATGAAGGGTATAATAGATTTTTCAACTTCAATATGGAGGTATACGACGAGGTCATAGAGGTGTAAGAAGAATTCGTCCTAACTCCACCTAGCCCACAAGTGATGACCCAACTTAATCTTATAGTAACTAAACTCAACAGGTTCATGTTAACTTTGACTCAAATTGACTTTGACTTGAACGTTACTTAAATCTCATTTAATTTAATATTTCACAACTTGAAAAATAACTTCATTTAATATAAATTGAGAAAAAACTTTTACAACTATAAAATAGAAAACTATTTAAATCCTATGACTAAAAGATAATATAAATTAAAATTTATTATTAATATTACAAAATATCATTAATGGCATTTTTTAATTTTTAACAATTATTTAAAAATGTCATTAATGTTGTAATATTTTATCTAAACAAATGGAAATTCACTAAATTTAAATTTTAATTACCTTATTCAAATAAACTATTTAAAAAATTAAATAATTTAAAATAAGATTAGTTTAAATTTTAATATATTAAATGTCTTACCAATTGTTAAATTTCATGATGTCCGTTCATAATATTGTAATTTAATAAATTTCACTTCCTTACTCAGATTTTCGTCCTCTAAATATAAATAATAGATTACTCATTTGTTGTCACCCTCACAAACTCTTCATTTTCTAATTTCGCTTTTCGGTTACCTTAGTAACTTCCTCAAACCTTTTCATACATATATATTTGAATCTTCCACCGCCATGGCAGCCACCGCAGCCTATCTCTTTCCCCCCGCGCCCTTCAGCGGTTATCCGACGTCGCTGGTCGGAAAACTGAACTCCTACCGGACCTCAATTATTACTACGCGGCTCGCGACGTCGGGGGAGTGTGCTCCGGCAGCGACTGCAGAAGTGAAGCGCCCAGAAGAGAAGAAAGAGAAGGATGAACGATGCATGAACGGTTGGAAGGAATATTTGGTGCAATCGAAGGAGTTGATCGTACCGGACGGTGGACCGCCGCGGTGGTTTTCGCCGTTGGAGTGTGCTTGGCGTTTGGATAATTCTCCTCTACTGTTCTTTTTGCCGGGTTAGCATTTTTTTTTTCTCATCATTTTATATGCCTTTTAGTTACTCAATTAATTTATAATTTGGATAAATTGATTAATTTAATTAATTAACATTAAATTTATAATTAATTTATATTGTTATTTTACAATTATTTTCAGTTTTTTTGAACTTAAAACTCTTTTCATTTAATTATTTATGTCAAATTAATAAATAAATAATTTATGATTATCTTTTATTTTGTACTATTTTTTCAGTTATTTATTTTGTTCGGATGAGAAATACAATTAACATATTCTTAACTATCCTTCAATGCTGTATAAAAAGAAAACTACTATGGAATACATAAGCTCAAATAATACGTCAAGGAATACATAGGTCAAATAATCTGCGTTTGTTTCCATAAATGTCCTGCATACGGACTGAAAACAAATTGAAAGATTGAAGAAAGAAATTTAATATACGATATTAAATTTTGTTATCGAATTTCCCAGTACAAAAGATTTGCAGAAAAACTATAATAATCAATTATACTTTAAGTATTACCTAAATAATGATAAAATAGTTATGAATAATAATAGTAATAATAATAAACATTTTAGGGATATTTTATAGCATGCCATTCATTTTCTCTCTCTTCACTACTTTTGTTTTGGCAAAATCTAAAATAAAATATTCTTTTCAAGTGTGATGCAAATATCCAATAAAGATATAATAGCCCAAAACCTATGTTTTGGGAAGATACTTTAATATAAAGTATTAAAGTGAAGCTTTTATAAAAAAATTATAATAAAATAAAAATTATATAAAAGGTTTTCAAAAATAATGTAGTACAATCAAATTTGCATAAATAAAATTTTCTTTTGTCGTTTTACTTTAGTCAAAATACCGATATCTTTAATCTCTTTTCATATGATTTTGACTCCTTTCTTTGTTTTGTTTTTCCTATCTTTCATTTATCAAACCTCTCATGTTTCTCTTTCCTTTACTAAAAATAGTAATGTAGCCGATGGGATTATCATTACTCTCTATTTTAAGAGCTCATTTTTGGCATTTTTCCATCCGAGAGCGTGACGGGGATCGGGACCGAAAATGTTGTAGTGTATTGTTCTCTTTACAAAAAATATTATAATTGAATAATGTATTAATTATTTTTTTAAAATATCTTAATTAACTAAAATATTTTACTAAAAGGATAATGAATACTACAAATTAATAAAATAAAGTTTCTTAATCTTAATCTGATTTGAAAATATAAATATTAAGAAATATTAAAACTCCACTCAACTAATTTATATCTAAATATAATAAAAAATAGAAAAAGTGATACAAATTAAACTAATTTATAAAAACAAAGATTTTCTTTTTAAGTTTTATTCAATTTTGTCATCCTTCAAAGAGAGTTTAGTTGAGTCATTTGTGTTTCCGAAGTGAGTCAAAATAATATTTTCAGCGACTTAAAAACTACAAGTTTACTTAATATGGAGTCATTTATCACACCTCTACACATTCTTCCTCCTCAGTATTCCTCTTATTGATACAAGAGATGTTAAGTTGGGGAGATATTTTAGGATTGGGTTCCCCACTTGAAACAAAATTTTATTTTTCTTTTTAATTTTCGAGAAAAAAAAGGAAGAACGGAAATTGAATGAAAAATAAACAGTCAGGAAAAAAAACATAAAAAAGAAGGGTTGCATTGCATGTAAGTGTGAGAAAGAGTGGGTATCCGGCTGATCTGACCCGTTTAAAGGTCCTGTCTTTACACCTCACGTTTTATATGAGATGTATAAATCTGACCAGTAAAATAAATGGATTTTCTGGGAAGTCCATATCTAGGCCGCAAAGTTTGTAGATAAAACTACTTCGTGGATGAGTATTGAATGGCAGCACGCAAAGTCGAACTGACTTATTCGATGGGAGTGACCAAGTGGGTTGGATAACGGCAACGGAGACTGACTTCGAGGTTCAACATGTTTCAAATGACACTAAGGTGAATTTGGCAAACTTAAGTATGGAGGGAAAGCTACCATTCAATGGCAAAGTTAAGTATGAATCCAGGCTACAGATGATGCATTTCGCTAGCATGAAACAAACACAGTATCTTTTGGCTTGAATAATCATGAAAAAGTAATTCAAGATACCAAAGAGCACTTGAGGTGGAATTTAAACTTAAAGATATATGCTATGGATCTTTAGAAATAAGTTCTTATGCCTATTTTACAAATAGGTTCGAAATATGCGTGAATTGATTTAAATTATTAACTTAGTTAAGTTTATATTGAGGAAAGGAACTTATGAACCATTTTGACAACATAAAGAAGTAAATTGGTTTTTTAAAGATAAAAGACCTATTAAAAAGTAACAATTTAGAGGTGTTTCAACACGAATAAACTGTATGCTGGAGAATGAGAGACCATTGGCCAAATTATTAGAGTGCCAATCTATAATATGGCAAGGTATCAAGAATATGAAGAATGATCACCTAGCGCTACTCTTAACCGCCAATCCAAGTAAACTGAATAATTGGTCAAATAAAATAAATGCTCCCCCACTAGTAACTGCTGGTTTACGTTTGCCAATCCAAGTAAACTGAATATCAATAATCGGCCAAATAAAACAAACGCTCCCTTACCAGTCAGTGCGGTTTTACGTTTGTCGAATTCAATAAAACTTATTTACTCTCAAGTGAGCTTCTGGCCTTCGCACCTACAATACTATTTAAAGATGTATCGTCCCTTAAATTCATCCCCACCATATTCTTTTTCTTTTTACACAGACAACTCTATAAAACCTCTTTACTCTCAAGTTTCGTTACAGCGAGCTTCTGGCCTTCGCACCTCGGAGTATACACATGTAAAATATGAAACACTATTCTAATATACTATTTAAAGTAGATGTATCGTCCCTTAAATTCATTCCCACCATATTCTTTTTCTTTTTTACACAGACTCGTGTAACTGATGTAGGTCTCAAGACACTTGAGTAGTGAAAAGTGTCGATCGGAATATGAGTATGTAATTCTCTTAAACTTATGCTTAAACCAAAACTAACCCTTTAAATGTGCTAGAGTAAATATTGTGCTTAAACCAAAACTAACCCTTTAACCTGTGCTAGAGTAAATATTGTTGTAGCATCAACTACCCCTCTGTTGAATACTACCTTTTCCTATTATTACATAGCTCCGTCACAATAGTCATACACATCCCTTTCCATACTATATTAACACACTCGTCGGCTCATTAGACAGAAGCTCTGAAAGTAAATAGGGATAGATTCGTGTTTGATAGTAACATTTCCAACCCACCTTTCACATTGATCCCAAACTTTTGGGCCACCTTACACATGGCAAACAAATGTTGGCCAGATTCTATGCATTCTTGACACAATGGGCACGATAAGTTCATTAGGTGCATACCTCTTTTAGCTAGGTTAAATTTGGTTGGTAATCTGTACACCAATAACCTTCATGCACATACCATCACCGATGGAGCAATCTTAAGAGTCCATAACAACTTAAAAACCTCAGAAGTTTGCATTTGATCTACCTTGTTCAGCATATCGTATCCAGATTTGACTATATACTCTCGTGGGTCATCCCCTACCCACACCAACCTATCCTGATCATCTATACACCATCAAACTTTTGAGATCATAGCGAACAATTGTTCTTCTTCTTGCTTTCCCATACAAACCTTTCTCTTCAAACCTCTCTCTCTTCGCACCTGAAACACCCTTCACTCATAATATACCTCCATTGAACAAGGTCACCCACCTTTACTATCTATATATTTAGAGATCATGAATAGCCTTGGAAATTTTTTTTACAACAACTGACCATTCGCTCACCTATTTTCCCAGAATTTAGCACACCGCCCATCCATTAAAGTCCATTGACATCTACAATTGAACCAATTACCTAATACTCCCTTATCAAAGATTCTACAAACATCCTGCCACCATGAAGATTGGTTCCTATAGACTAGAGTAACATCCATTTTCCTCTAGTTACCATACCTAACATCTAGGAAATCTCTCCACAATCTTGCCCCGACATCCTAAACCTCCATTTCCACTTAACTTTCATTTCCACTTAACTAACAAAGCATAGACGAACTGGAATCGGACAGAGCCTCCTCCTTATACCAGCGACTATAGGTTTCGTTTTCCACATATAAACTTTCCTCCTCCAGTCAAACTTCAAATAGTGAATCATTACTCCCTTCGATTACTTTAGAAAGCTTAACCCCCATCCTGGCTTGACAATAACACTTGTTTGTCACCTAAATACCTTACCGTGATGGAACCCGGGCCCTCCTATAGCATTTCCGTACGTAGCACCGACATGAGCATATACTTCTCCATGGTTTTGACCCAACTATCTTGAAGCCAAAGTAGTTTAAGTGGTTCACTTGAGATTGTTTGACCTTTCCACTCGTGCTTACTAGCCTTTGCAACAACATTTTTGTTATTGTTACTCCTCTACACTTTATGTTGATTCCTTTGCAACAATATTTTTGTTATTGTTACTCCTCTACACTTTATGTTGATTCCTTTGCAACAATATTTTTGTTATTGTTACTCCTCTACACTTTATGTTGATTCCCCTTCCAATGCTTAACGATCTTCCTCTACGAATCTAACTTTTGGGACTTGAGTTTCTGAGATATGTTCAAGGGTGGTTGCACTGGTGCCTGGCACTATTTTTTTGCTGGTATTCTTGTTTTTGGTATCTTGGAATATTAGGGAATAATTTCATATTACCTATAGGAATGAAATCTAATGTCATATTACATATACGAATGGAATCTAATTTCATATTACATATACGAATGAAATCCAGCTCCGATTCCAACTTAGAAACATTCTTAACATCACAAAATCTTACGAAGTCAAATCTATTCCCACCGATTTAATTTCCTTAATATGAACACTTCTTCCAGTCTCTCCTCTCCCCCACCGTTAAAATATTTTCAGCATATCCCGCTCACCATAATTATTGAAGAAGTGAGAGAAGAAGAAAATAGTTACCTTCCTCGGTTTAAAGTCCCTGCCACCGTAGGTGTATTTGGCAATTGGAGTTACATGACAGCACCCTCCCAGGTTATCGATCACAGAGAAGAGAGAGAAATTAATCAGTGTCTGTGGTTCATTAATCACGTAAAGACCGAAATAAATAAAATATAAAAGATAAAGAACCATTGAAATAATTTAGTACTCTTACGATTTTATTGTTTTCAATTAACATTTTTAAAATATATGAATTAGTTGAAAATATCTTATAAATGAGAAGAGTTATTTCATTTTCTTCGAACCTCCACCCTGTTAGACTTACAAATTCCAATTGAATTAACGTTCCACAAATTCTTAAAATATTGATAAATTATATTAATAGATAAAAAATGGATTATCCTTATAACAATATTTATATTTTCAATGATGACAAATGAATTCCTTCAAACTTTCTCTTTAAATACTTATTAATAATAATCATTTCTCTTTATTTTAGTCAAATTAAAATGTTGAAAATGTTAATATTCTCTTAGTAGTATTATTGTTATACTTAAAAATTATTAATTTACAATTATATACACTGTAACTTATTTAATAAGAGTACTTTAATTAAATTTGTTTTATCATAATATATTAATATATACATTTAAAAGATGTTAGGTGCATATAAAAGTATATATATTTGGTTTTTCCTAAAATTAAGCTAAATGGTAGATTTTAATCTACATCCAAGCTATAAATTACTTTAAATAGTTTCTAATTTTTGCATTTGAAATTCAAATTTAAGGTTCCAAACACCAAATCGAACAGACTAGAAATTTATGCACAATCTCTTACAAAACAACGTATATATATATATATATATATATATATATATTTATTTATATATATTGATTAAGAGGAAGGAAGGGGAGAACGTCGCTTGAAATTATGGTAAAAGCAAATAAGTTTAGGAAAATTAATGGTTAATATTATATTTATTATACGTTATATTTTATATTTCAACAATTAATATAATTTATTTTATTTTTTAATGTGGATACTTAACAGTTGATATTTTACAATATATTAATGATCAGTGATATACACATGTAATATCAATCATTAATTATTTTTATTAGTTTGTTTAAGGTTAGTTTTATCTTCAAGTGCCGTTTGGAATTTTTTTTTCCCAATTCACTTTGGAAAGAATAATTACTAAAAATGTCTCCGAGCTGGAATTGACAGAGAAGTTCATAAAAACACTTTCATGTTTCATTGAAGAGATGCACATTCATGTTTTATTGAAGACACAGCGTGTACCTCCTTTCACATATGTGTATCTCTTTATTGAATCTTGCCACTTCAAAGTCAAAAAAATATATTAGATCTCTTAAGTTTTTGATTTTAAAAGTTTGTTTAAGTAAAGAGATTATATTATTAATCTCAGAAATATCACTCCTAGTTAAGATAACATCATCAACATAACATCATCAACATAGACAACTAAGTTGTCATTGTTTAATCAGAAAATTTTAGAATTAAGGAATGATCAGCAGTGGCCTTTGTGTATTATGTATAACAACATCTCTAATATCACTAATAATTTCACAATTTGTTGACTATATTATTCTTTGATGTGTGGAACTTATGTCCAGGAGGGGTTTCCTATAACAATTCTCGAATATGTGACCATTTTTGTTTCACAATAGGTGTAGATGTTCTTTTCTTTATTTTTGATCTTTTGGCTATTTGAAAAGTCATGTTTTCTATAGCAAGTAGTTTCTATATGACCTGCACATCCACAAAAACTGCAATTGTTAGCACTGATAACATTAATATTAACCAAATTGTTTCACCCTGTATGACATCTCTAAGAAGTTGTCTCTTGCTGAGACACATAAGAAAAGATCTTGGATATGGGTGATATAGGGTCCATAAGCAACACTTTTAACATGGGTGCATTGCTCATTGAGACCACTTAAAAATTGCATTGTCTGATCCTCTCTTTTCCTTTGAGTAATAACTGAGACCATGTTACAAGAACATTTACTATTGCCTTTACAAACTAGATTCGAGCGAAAATTATCCAATTTATCCCACAGTAATATGAATTTAGTGAAATACTCTATAATGGGTAGATCTCTTTGTTTAACTACAACACAATTAGTCTTGAATCTGAAATACAAAACAAATTGCCTTGAAAATATCCAGATTTGAAGTATTTTAGATATCTTGAGCTTTGTTCAATCAAACACTCTCCTAAATGGGGTTGGACACAGACGCTACAATTCACAACACCATTATGTTGTTGCATAGCCACCAAACTGAGCCAAAGGAATTTGATTTATCCAGTTCATTCAAACTCCCAACCACAAATTTGAACTTAGTTTCAGAGCTCATGACAATCTTCGTAGAGCAACTCCAAAAATGGTCGTTTTTACCATAAAAAACTAACAAAACAAGACATAAGGTTTTCGCTCAGGTGAATATATATATATAGTTTTGTATAGAAAAAACTTGATGAAATTCGTCAACAAAACATAGAAAGATGGACGGAAAAGATACAAAGAAAGAAAAAAAAAATAATGACAAAAGATATGAAAACACGAAAAAATAGAAAGAAATGGAAATAAGAACAAAACTTATTATCCCAAACGAAACCCTAAACATAGGGGAAAAACCCCAAACAAAATCCTTGACAAAAAAACTGCTTTAAAATATATATGTATGTGTGCGCATTCATGTGTGAATATATATATATATATAGTCTTCAACACCAATTAAGAGAATTAAATATCATTTTACTTGATTAATTTGATGTTGACTATATTTACGTTTCCGTCGACACTTGTTTTTAAATAATTTCTTATATTAAAACATTTAATTCAATCCCTTGCGTATATAATTATTTTATAGTTTCGCTTCCCGCTTTCCTATCTTGATTTGTCCTCAGCTTACTTATTCTTCACGTCATGGTTCAAGGTTACTCAAAAATTTGCATTCTAAATTTTACAGGGATTGATGGCGTGGGACTTGGACTTATTTTACATCATCAGAAACTGGGGAGGTTTGTGTTCATTTAATGTTAAGGCCAAAATTGCACTCACGAAATTGTTATTTTAGAAATGCACTTTTTATGTGATGAAATGAATTTGAATTCAAAAAGTACCTTCTTACTGGATTTTGTGAGAAATACTATTTGTTCTTTTTGTCTTGAATGAAGGATTTTTGATACGTGGTGCTTGCATATCCCTGTAGCAGACCGAACACCATTTCCAGGTACTTCTTTTCTCCTGTACCTAGTTAGACTACTTCATGCTCATATAAACTCTTTGTCACCAACCATTAGTTTATTTTGTTGTTTTTTCCTCTACTTTCTTAAAATGTTTAGGAAAATGTTTATTGTGTTGAAGAATAGGATCACATTTAGTTTATTATGTAATCTTTCAATGACATATTCCAGCATAATTTATTATTTGGTATATTTCCCTCTTGCAGACCTTGTGAAAATAGTTGAGAAAACAGTTAGGTCGGAATATGAACGTTCACGAAACAGGCCCATATATCTTGTTGGAGAATCTTTAGGAGCATGCCTTGCACTAGCTGTTGCAGCACTTAACCCTGATATTGATTTTGTATTAATTTTGGCGAATCCAGGTAACTTTTAGCAATGTAGATGAGATTTATTCTTTTTGTTGTTCCAGAAGATTCAGCACCATAAGCATGACTCAAAATAAGAGTTTAACTTTACAGAATTTCCAGTAGCCACTGGGAACTACTAGGAACACCGACGTCTGATATTTCTTACAAATATGTGACGAGTAATGCTAATAACATGATGCCATGTGTAGACATTTGACCCTGGCTTTAGGAAATGAGCTCCTTAGCTAGAGCTTTGAATGACATGTAGTATACCATATTCAAGTTGATTCTCTATAACTGCATATCAATTAAAGATGGAAAAACTTGATGTCACCTTCCACACCCAATTTTGCAGCTACTTCGTTCAGCAGGTCAGACTTGCAACTTCTCACACCATTCTTGGAAGCTTTGCCTGATCCACTCTCTCTTGGCCTGCCTAACATTCTCAAATTGACACAAGGTTTGTGTATCCTGCTTTGAAGTGAAGGCTATGCTTTTTCCTTTTTCTAAGAACTTATTTCTAAAGATCCATAGCATATATCTTTAGGTTTAAATTCCACCTAAAGGGCTGTTTGGTATCTTGAATTACTTTTTCTTGATTATTCAAGCCAAAAGGTTCATCTTATTGTATTAAAATGATACTATTTTTGGCAGCTGAACTTTTGAAAAATAAGATATTATTCCCTCTGATGAAAACTCTCGTAAACTGCACTGTATGTAAGAGATTAAATACTTTAACTAAAAGGGCCACTCTTAAAACCCGATACTGGGGTAGGCTTTTATATTACCGAACAGTTATCACTCTCAGTAGTGAGTAACTGTTGCTTAGTCAATTGTAGGTTTCTGGTTTTTTTCAATTCTTTAAATCACGACATAATTCCTTTCTTTCAATCTATTAACTTAAAATGTTTATAGATGTCATATCGTTTTCATATAATTTCCCATGCATCTTTCATGGCATTTATGCGTTGCTCTCTTAATGCCTTCTCTTTTTCTCTTAATGCTAAATTTTCTGCTTCACAACGCTGAATAATTTTTAAGAAAAGATCATTCATCATACAAATATGAAGAACCTATATTTTCTTTCTCTTTTACCAAGAAAATAATGCTTTATCTCCTTTAATGCCTTCAACATTTCTCCTAACATTAGGTAATTCTTTGAGGATGGTGTTGGATAGTGTGATCCAAGGGCTTCCCCTACAAACTACAGCTGGAGAGCTAGTGAAGGATTTTACAACTTTCTTATTATCTCTGCCTGTAAGGTTCAATTATCACTTCAGTTAAACAATAGAGCCATTTATACTGTATTGTGTGACCTTTTCTTTATGCTTTTTGAAAATGTGAAGCATTTTGTATGAAAAGTAATGATAATGCACGAGGCATTTTCCAGAAGAATAAATTGAAAATCGGATACCGTATTTTCTCTTCTTTCTTGTAATCAAAACTTCATAAAATTGGAATATGCTGGACTTTGAAGTAAATGGATTGATTTCACTGAAGTTTGTATACTTTGGATTCTTGATTTTTAGTCTGAGCTTTACCCTAATTAATTTACTTATTATATTGGAAACGTAAT
>Ga0209700_101315_pt1 | contig 50956 bp, 25 predicted proteins | sample SiratroredBW_FD_187528 | JGI IMG/M metagenome (GOLD analysis project Ga0209700, IMG submission 187528) | Root nodule microbial communities of legume samples collected from California, USA - Siratro red BW (SPAdes) (version 2) | ecosystem: Host-associated > Plants > Roots > Nodule | place: USA...
TAATATTTATGACAACAATAATATTATTATATTAATAATAATAATAGTATTAATAAAAATATTAATAATAATATCAATAATATTATTAATGTTAATAATAATAATATTTATAATAATAATGTTAATAATAATAATATTAATAATACTATTACAATAATAATATATTAAAAATAATAATATAAATATTTATATATGAATTTTTATACAAATTTAATTTTTATGTAATAAGTCTCGATAGAAATTCGTATGTAATTTCATACAATGTTGATTTTTAATATGGATTATATTATATATGAATTTACATACGGATTAAATCCGTATGTAATACCTTGGAAAAAAAATATCTGTATGTAATTCCGTATGTAATGTTGATTTTTAGTATAGATTATATTACATATGGATTTACATACAGATTAAATCTGTATGTAATATCCTGGATGCAAATCCGTATGTAAAAATCTGTATGTAATGTTGATTTTATATAGGGATTTGAATCCGTAGATAATTCCATATGTAATGATGGTTTTACATACGAATATAAATCCGTAGATAAAATTCCGTATGTAATATAAATTTTACATATGGATTTTCATCCGTATGTAATTTTCGTAGATAATTTGACGTTTTTTTGTAGTGACAATTCAATCATATAATTATGCATTAGAATAAGTTTAATATCTAATAAAAGTAAGAGTAATCACTTCCTTGATTTCTTGCTTTAGACCATGCTCAAACTTTCTACACTTCTAAGCCTTAAATATGGCTTGAGTGTAGAATTTAGCTAAGTATTTGAACCTAGTAGCATATGTGGTCACTCCTTGGTATACTTGATACTTTTAAGGAAATACTCCTTTAAAAATTTTCCTTTAAAACTCTTTCATGTAATAAACTTATCTTGTATCTTCCATTATTTTTCTCATGTTTTACACTAAAAGTTTGTCTCCTTTATAAGCATCAAGAGAGAATAAGATAGCTTTCTATTTTTAGTATACTATGTGACTTTAAAGATCTTCTCAATATTCCTAATTCATTAATTATCTTTATCATGGTTCACCTTATCATTGAAATTTGGAGGATTATGCCTCAAGAAATCTTCCAAAATCAAAAAAGGATGTTAATGAATATTCTAAGATACCTTTACTCCCATCCTAGCACTTTGCAAGTAACGTAAAGTATCTTGATGTTGTTGTGTCATAGTGGCACTCTCCTATTGTAGGGTTGTTGCCATAATCTCAATAACTCTAACAATATAAAGCATATCTATTGAAGGAAGAGAAGGGGTAGATGGTTTACATGTCATCGGTAAGCATTCAAAAGAAATCATATTAGAAAATCATATTAACTAATTTCTTTAACTAGGCTAAACATTCAACTAAAACAAAGAAGAATAACCAACTCATTTTCCTCATACTAACTTATGATACAACTAGACTCTGATACCATAAATGTAACACTCATTTTTTGTTCAGTCTTATTGCTTGTGAGTCATAGTGGCACCAGAGAAATAAAACTTTGTTACTTAAGAAAATAAGTTAGATGCTTAACCAAACCAACATAACTCATCGCTTAAGCGATCGCCCATCTTTTGAGTGATGAATTTAGAAAAGAGAGGATTACCACTGCCTCTCTTTGGCTCAAGTTCTAGATTCTACCTTGAGTGAGGAGAGATATCACTTAAGCATCCAACTAGCCGTTTAAACTATAAACTCCGCACTCAAAGTTGAAGTCCTTATTTAAATGACAATTTGACACTCATGCAAGATATGTATAAACAACTCAACATGCAAAAAACTTAAAAGGACTCTCAAACTAAAATTTACTAAAACCTACCATCTTAACAAGTTGAAAGTACTTATTTGAACTCAATGGAAACAAAATTTAGTCGTATATGCCATCATGTATCGTCTTGACCCTTTTAGCCCTTAATGTTCAAAAATACATATACATATCAAGATCTATCAATTTTCCATTCAAATATACAATTAATCAACAATTAAAACCATATACAAGAAAAAATTGAATGTGCTTTGATATTATTATTGTGTTTTTATTATATTATCTTATATACTATATGTGTTTTGATTTATATAATAATCGTGTTATCACATGGCAATAAATAATAATATGTGTTTGAATAACTATGAGAACAACTTAGATAGTGTTATTGTGAGAGGTCGGTTAGCTCCAACAAGCAACAGTATCTCTGGTCATTTACACGTAGTGGATAACCTTTTATTTCTGGCAAGAATTCCAAATTTTGAAATCGGTTTTCGCACTTCCTCGGTTCTCAAGTCTTGATGTGACAATTCAACCACTGCACATAATTGATTTGGTCTTGATCGGACGGCTCTGATAAGATGACGTTTTGACTTTCGTCCTTATAAATAGGGTTCGTAGTGGGTCATTTGAGTTGCTCTCTGCTTTGGGGTTTTTGGTTTGTAAAGTACTCGATCGCAACTAGCTCTCGGTCATCCATCAAGGTAATTCTCAAAATGATTTCTTTTACTCTTGCTTCCTATTCGTCCTCGGAGCTTTCTCGGTCTTCGAGTGGATCTAAGACGCCTTCTTAGCGGGGTGGTCCGAAGCGTGAGGTCAACGCCATTGGAGGTTCTTTGAGGACAGACTCATTCCATGTTTCGAGTGTTCAGTCGGTGAGGTTTGTGGGTAGATCTGGGGAGGAACCTAGTTGAGTTGTGGGTGGTATGGTGAGGGAGAGTCGGGCGTCTGAGAGGACTCCGAAGGAGGTGCTGAGTTACCACCCTTTGAGGATGACTGGCTTGATTCCAAGGTAATAAAGACAGTTTCGATTTACAATACTTCTTCCTCCATTAAGGCTTTTGTAGATAGTGTAGATATGTTAGACACCTCTCTTCCAAATAATGTTTTTAGTTTGCGTCGTTGTTTACATACTGGCCGAGTATTTCACGGTCAGGGGTCCTCCCTTGTTAATTTTTTCTTTATGTACACTAAATTCGTTAGGGACTCCCGTATTCGGCTTCCCCTGGACGAGTTCAGTACTGAAATATTGACGGTGTTGAATGTCGCTCCGACTCAGCTCCATCCCAACAGTTAGGCCTACATCCGGGGATTCCAGATGTTGTGTATGGGGTTGGGTTTAAACGCCACTCCGACCCTCTTTCTTCATCATTACTGTACTCGGTCGGGTAAGAAGGTGGGCTGGCTATCCTTGGTCAGCCAGTCCAAGAATCGTCTCCTCAACTCCTACTTGTCTTCCTACAAGCATTTCAAAGAAACTTTCTTCAAAGTGTTGGTGAAGGAAGAGAGTTGTCAATATGTGTATGATGATGGTGTTCCTAAGTTCCCTTTTTATTAGACGAGAAGTCCCACACGGTATACATTGTGGCCGAGATCAACTTTTAAAACCAACGACTTCCTGGCTCTCGGGACTCTAGAGCAACTGCCCCACCAAATATCCACTCGAAGACTTCTCGGGTGCTATTCAGCCGATGACCCAGCGGGTACGATTGCAAGTGCTTTTCTTTTCTACCGGTTACCATTTGTCTTCCTCATCTGATTTTACTTTTGCCTTGCAGATATTATACTGTCAATGGCTCCCCCCGGTGGCAATCCACTAGCCGCCTACCAACGAATAAGGGGATCCGGCTGAGGACCGAGAAGGCCCCAGAGAATGTGCAAACATCACGGTCGTTTTTCCTTCTCCAAAGCAGAACCTCGTCCAAGTCCAAGACTCTCCTCTATTGGGAGAGCGTTGCCACGAGAAGAAGAATGATAGGGAGCATAAAAAAGATTGTGAACACCGCTCTTCTTCTCGGCGCTCCCAAACGAGACTTCGGTCGTCCACCACTTCCAGGGATTGCGCCGTGGCCATGGATTTCTTAAAGTATGACCTAGTGGTGTTTAACTGAGTCATTGTCCAACTTGATAGCTACGAGGTTGATCCCTAATCGGCCACGATACCTCAAAGGTAGAGCACAAGGCTCTTAACCTTGTGATCGTGGGTTCGAGCACCGCGGTGGGCGCCAAAATGTTCTTGCAAGAGGTCAATTAGCTCCAATAAGCAACAATATCTTTGGTCGTCTCCTACAGATTCTTGATTTCTTCTTCTGTTGCGTGGTCCTGACTAATCTCGAGTACTCCAAATACTCACGACTCCAGAAAGAGGTCCTGCATGTACTCCAACGATTAAGTCAGATAGGTCCGAATAATACAAAATAAAACGGGATAGAGTAACAATATCTTATCTCTTAAGATTACTTTTTCTTTTATATTATCTCTTAAGATTACTTTTCTTTTTATAGTCTTTGAACGAGCCTTTGAAGGAATAGGTTGGAGACGCATTTTATTATTAAGGGTCTCTCTCAATAGTAACCACGTGGACGCCACATGTCAAGTGATAACATAGGTATTCAATTTGTAACCAATGTTCGAGGTGGTATTCAATCAGTTTATACATAACCGATGAATACTTGCAACACACATAAATGATAAAATTATACCTCGAGTCGTCGGCCCAGCCTATAACAGATAGTTAGATATTGCATTATAGATAATGCATGTTCGATAGTCATGAAGCCAACTAACTTAAATATTGTATTGTACGAAAGTTTTACTTCCAAGTGTTTACTTTATACAATGATGGTTTTTGTAAACTAGAAATATTACAAAGAAGACTTAGGAAAAAAAATATTTTCAAATAAGATTAGAAAAATTAAATGATGTTAAATAACTTTTATAGTTTGTGTGAATTTTTTTTCTTATATTTTAGTCTTATATATTACACTCCCATTTAATCATAATTAACCGTAGCCAATTTATTTACATTACTTATCTTAAAATAATCCTAAAAAATATTTTAAATTAGTTGGTAATGTAATTTGTTATACCAATACGATAGAATTGTTTACTCATATGACATATCATATCTTTAATATTAAATTTTTAAGTTCCTAGTTAATAACAAATCATTCTAGAAGTAACATTCAAAACATAAAAATTAAAATTTTTATCATCTGTAATAATTTATGATTAGAAGATAATATGAAAAATTATACCATTAATGTATTTTAATTAATTTATATTATATTATTAACATACATGTGATATATATATATATATATATATATATATATATATATTAAAATTAAGAAGGACTATATTAATAGACATTAATCAACGTCTAGTTGTTAATAACTTGATATGAAGGTTTTTGTAAAATAAATTTTAATATAAGCTTTACTAAAATATTTAAAATGCTAACGGTGATTTTACTATGCCTCTATGATTCATTAATATTGAAATAACTAAAAGAAGTTTAATGCTATATTAATTTATTAAAATAAAAAAAGAAATCTTGATTAAAGAATCAATAAGAGAACAAAATATAATTAGCACGATAAGTATGAAACTACTTAAAAGAGTAAAAATTAACCTATTTCGAATTTTATTACAGAGCTTAGAAAACATCATATATAAATACCATGTACTGTATGTAAATTAATATATCATAGATTTTAAACCTGCGAATTTATAATTATTATATTTATTACTATATTCGAATAAGTTACCGTATTACTTTATTTATTTAAAAATGTACTGATGAGTACCACAGCCACGAGTGTTTGATAAATAAATAAATAAAATAAGCGTGTTACGCGTGGTGGTCTTGGACGTTATATAGTACATCAAGTCCACGTCAGACTCTAAACTTTTAAATTATCTTTTACACACTAAAATTCCAACTTTAATTTCTTTTGCTGAGAAATTTATGATGATTGTTAATAATTTTTTAAGTGCAATTTTATAAAGGCAGAACTTCATGCTCAGTCGTGACAGTAACTTTCTATTCATAAACATCTTAACAAATAAAATAAAAACAATTATATCTATTTTTTTTAACTATCTACTTTCTCTTTTTTTTTTTTAATTGCTTTCAATATCATTGCTTCTCACTTCAATCATTTTTCTTTTATAAAATTTTAATATTAAAAAATATATTTTAAATTTAATTCAATTTTATAAGATTTAGTTTAATTTTATAAGATTTTATTTGTAAATTAAAGTTTACATTCACATATATAATATAAATTAGTTTATTTTTAAAATATATAAAATCTCTTATACATATTTTTAATGATAAGGTTGTTTAATTCGTACATAGAATTAAATATTTATGAATAATTTAATAATGATCTAATAACATGTGATATCACAATTTTATTATATTTGAATAAACATTAATATTATTTTAATAAATAAATTATAAACCTAATTCAATATATATATATATATATATATATATATATATATATATATATAAATTAATCAATTTAATATTTTGATTTTAATACAAACAAAATAAAATAAAAATCGGACTCTAGGACAGGATAAATAAAAAATAAAGAATTTTCCTTAGAGTAATTTTTTCATATTTATATATATATATATATATATATATATATATATATATATTTTTACACCGAATAGAATTACAAAAATTATCAAAAAAAAATTGAGTTATTTTTACAAGTTTAATAGATTGATAAATATGAGGAATTAAAAATTTATTTCGAACAATTGAATCTTTTCAAATTATTTTTTCTTAAGAATTAAAAAAATTTGTGTTACATTCATATTTTTGAATTGATGTGTGAGATTAGATATTTATTAATAGTTTGATAGTAGTTAGATAGTGTGATATGATAAATTTATTAAATCTTTTTAGGATAGATTCTAAATAATTTTAATATCATATTAAATTATAAATTTTAAATCTAACTTAATTTTATAAAATCGACTTATAAATTAAAATTAAAATTTATTTATAATATTATATATTATGAATAAATTTGTATGGTGGATTCCAAAATTAAACAATTCCGTGAAGACAATAAAATGAATATGTCATGAAATTACATAACTTCAAATATTCGTTATTCATCGAGTGAATTAAGCATGTAAAGCTTTTGGGAAGATTAAGATGGGACCAAATGCTTATTGCAGGACTTTCCACTTTATTAAAATCTACAATTTATCATATTATTAGTTCGACATATATTTGTATTAAGTTTGAAATGAAGGTGTGCGCTCGTTAACACTATAATAACCTTACGTCGCTCTTGACAATGAAATGATATATGATTTTTTGTTTCAAATAAAATGATTCTTTGATGAACTAATAGGTATAGATAACCTTGTCTGACATGGACATGTTAATCACATCTTTGAATGTCTACCACAAGAACATATTGATGACAACTTTGAAGGTCTTTCACAAAAATATGCACTAGTGCTCTTATGAAAAGAATAAAACTATTTCAATAAAATTATTTTTTCAAAAAATATGTATTTATTGTTATTCTTAATACTATGTAACATTTTAAATTACAATAATTTTGCAAAGGATGGAGTAGTTATTTTAAATTACTCAATAATTTTTCCCTCACTTTTCTTTACAGAATATTCAGAGGAGTTTTTTTGGTAATAACTTCCGTACAAGAATAAACAAAAGGGTTATCTTTTTCATAAATTAGTATTTACAGGCATAAATTTATTTGTAGGTTTTTTTCTTATATAATTTCTCTAAATTTCTATTTCTGATTTATATATAATTTAATTTTAATTATAAAAGAATTCATATTTTTTTCTTTTATAAGTCTTTTAAAATAGCAGAATTATGCCCACAGGCTATCCGTGATAAACTTGGGACCCTTAAAACTCTGCTACACAATCAATAAGAGAGCTTATTCCTGCACCTCCAATAGCATATGTAAAAAGATAAATTTATCTCTGAAATTAAATTTAAAACTTAAAACTACCATTCACCTCTCAGCATCTCTAATTGCATGACTCGTATCGTTCTCCATTCATATTTTCATTGCACTGGCGGCGAGAAAAGGGGTCTATTTTTTTTCGCTGTTTTACAGGTTTTCGAAGTCTTCGGATTCTACAAATAAGAATGACTTTTTGAATAATTTTCTGATTATACAATCTTAAAGTAATTTTATCAAACATAGATAATCTAAAAGATAAATTAAAAATCAAAACAGTTTTGGAGTGCGTAGTTAATTTGAAAGATGATACTTAACTTTCGAATTTTAAAATTCAGAAGTTAAAATCAATTTCACATGATTTCTAGATTATAGAATTTGAAAATTATTTGAAATTGGATTTAGTCTGGAAATATAAAGTTTATTTATTAAGACTTATAGATTATAGAATTCGAAAATCAAAACTAAATTTAAATGATTTCCGGATTCTTTGGAATTTTTAATTTTATCAAAGGGACATTTTTATCTTTTTAACAAGATTAATTTTGAAAATTAGCAAAGATACGAAGATGCAGACTATTATGGAGGTGCATGAAGAAACTCTTTCAATAAGATGCAAGACTCGATCAGGCCATAATACTTTTAATAACTTTTATATAAAATGCTACAAATTAATTTTTATTTACAAGAAGGGTCATACTAATAAAGTTAGTAATACCTAGTATTCCACTATATCTTTTATTATTTTTAAAATGTCAAATGTCAGCCACTTTGAGAAAATAATTAGGAGAATATAAAGGAAATTTTTATAGAACTGGGGTTAGGATGGGAAAAAAAATTAGATAAAATAGAAAGTTATTTATAAATCAAAGGAAGTAGGCATTTTTTGGGAATTAAGAATTTAAAGTTCTTTACATAGTCATCCTAGATAAATATAGGAATGAATAATTTTGGATTGTGGAAAGAAATTTTGGATTCAAAATATGAATACTGGATAAACTTGAATGCAAACACGGATAGAGGAATATTAAAAGCATATGTAAACAAGATAACTGGAAAACTGGTTTGATAAATATGATTATATGGATCAAACGGATAGGGAATTAAATTTTATTTTGGAAGGATAAAAAGTCTTTTTAAGTGAAAGATTCTTGAGATTATATGTTAATTTATATAAAAAGACAAAGTTAAAAGAAATGCACTTTTTTTTAGTGATCGTGGATTCGAATATAAAATGGAGAAGAAATTAATTTAAATGGGAGAGTATATGTAAAAGTAAGTTCAGAGGGCGTCTTGGGATAAAGGATTCTCTTAAGTTTAATAAAGCTCTTATTGGAAAGTAGAAATAAAGGCTTGGTAAAGAGGAAAAGGAACCTTGGAAGAAAATCATTGAGTCAAAATATGGGTTTTGAAAGAGTTTAGATCAATAAAATTCTACTAAGTTAGCATCAAGATGGTTGAGGAACCTAAGAAGTATCTCTGGAAAAAATAACGAAGGAGAGTAGTTCAAACATTATAAGAAAAAGGTTGTTTAAAGACCAATATTTAGCTACCAAATGAAATGGTTACTAATTATAACTAAAATAGTCACTAAATTAGATTTTGGTTGCTAAATAACTATAAAATAGAAGTAATGATTGAATTTAGTGACCAATTAAGTCAAATAATTGGTATCTAACATTAGCTACCAAGGTTTTAGTACCTATACTATTAGATTATAAATTAGTTTATAACTTAATTAGATACCAATTTAGAATATAATAATATTGGTCACTAAAACCTTGGTAGCTAATGTTAGATACCAATTATCTTAACCTAATTGGTCACTAAATTCAATCATTACTTCTATTTTATAGTTATTTAGCAACCAAAATATAATTTGGTAACTATTTTGGTGACAATTAATAACTATTTCATTTGGTAGCTAAAAATTGGTCTCTAAATAGTTTTTTTCTTGTAGTGAAAGACGATATTGGCTGGAAAATGGGAAGAGGTAACAAAATTATGTTCTGGAAAGACTATTGGGAAGGGGGAAGGTCATTAAGGGATGCATATCCTTGGCTTTATGCCAATTCTATGCAAAAGGTCCTTAGAATAAAAGATGTAGAACAGTGGACAGGTAAAGGTTGGGAGTGGAAATTGAGATGGAGAAGGGATTGGTTTGAGTGGGAAAGACCTAGTGTTGAGGTTTTTTTATAAAGATACAGCAGTTTGAACCAAAGAGTTACGGTGATGATAAATGGGTATGGAAAGGAATCAAAGAATCTGAGTATTTTGTGAAAGATGCCTACAGTAAGATCATGGAAGAATATGGGAGTGAAGAGGACAAAGTATATCATAACCTCTGGCAGGTTAAAACTATATCGGCTTCACAAATATGTGCTTCGAGAATTTTTTTTTCAATAGGATGCCAACTAAGGACAGGTTAGTTGAGTTAGGAATTTCAATTGGTAACTTTGTGTGTGTTATGTGTAATTTAAGGGTGGAAAGTGTGTGTCATGTGTTCTTTACATGTTTAATTATGAGTGAAATTTGAAAAATGTGTGAGTGGTAGTAAGGAGTGCAATTGGTGCACCATTCCCACGTTAAAGTTCATTTCTTAGGGTTCACTCTAACTAGGGCGAGGTGGAGTCTGAGGCATGTATGGAGAATTGTGTGACTGACTATTATTTGACAAATTTGGAAGTATAGAAACGATATTCTTTTTAAGAATATGAAGTGTGACATCGTAGAGGTATATGCTAGGGTACAATCTATATTTTGGGCTATTATTAGAGTCAAGTATAAGAATGTCCACTTTTCTTATTCAGATTGGGTTTTAAAACCATTAATTTGTATGCAAATGTTTAGATGAGTGGTAATGGGAAAGGTTAACCTTTGAATCTGGAAAAAGCTTAACCTTTGAATTTGGTTTTGATACAGGAGCGTATGTGAAGGATTCGCTTCACACATATATATTTTTGACACGTAAATAGGGTGCCTGTCGTTATGGTATTTAGTGGATGCAGGGGTCAAACATGAAGCGGTAGTAGCAGAGCAGGGCACTACTGAACAATGACGTTAATCACATATATGTTTTATGTTTTGATTTGAAAGTTAAGATTTATGTTTTCGTAATTCTGTCTTTGGGCGGCAATGATATAATATAGTGTATGGTTTTAATGTTTTTTTTATATAATATGGTCAAGTGTTAATATTGTTTTGTAAGATAAATTGTGTGAGTGTTGTATTTTGTTTAGAAATATTTAAATGTGTTTGACCATTATTAGTAACAGAACCTTCTTAAAAAAGGTCTAAGGGATAAGCTACGTAAGCAATATATTGATTTTCTTCTCTAGTAACAGGTTCGAAGTTTTAGCATTGGAGTAATTTTATTATTTCTATTTATATTATTATTTATGACTGATTAAAAAAATAATGAGAAAAAGACTTCCTATAGACATTGTTGCAAGAATTGTATATATTTTTTGCATATATACAAGTTTTTGCAAGAAGAGATATATGATATGTTTTGGAAAACCAAAACCCTACCATCAGCTCAATACTCGCTTGAAGAGTAAGGATAATTTAATCAAAAGAGAGAAAAAAGTTGGTAACAGATTATGTATTCCGTTGAGTCCACCATTGAAATGCAAAGCAACACTTTCATCCATTCTATATCAGCAGACTAAATAACAATTGTAAGAGTATGGAGGTGTATATTGGTGAGAGTCATTTGGAATATATGAATTAAAAGAAATAATATTATTTCTTGAAATGGAAACCCGGATCGTGTAGAAAACTTCTCAAGCACAAATTAAAGCATTAGAATACTTTGAGTGGTGCTAAATCCGGTACTGTGTTTAAAATCTATAAAAAATAAATGTAGGCATAAAGCAAGGGTAAGATGACAGAGTGGGGTTCATATATCTGTAGACACATTCTTTGTAGGAGTGCACAACATGTGAAATATGAGTTCTAAAACTGACCTGGTTGTGTCTGAAAACATGTTATGTCACTGATGTGAGGCTACACCTTAAGGCATTTTGTTAGAATATCAGAAGAGGGACCTTGTAACTTGTTTCAAAAAAGCAGGGATGATGGAGAATTAATATAAAGGGCAATTGGAATTTGGCATTCTGTGTGCATGGCATGTTATTGCAGGTTATTGTGAATACCAAGGCACACTATCTCATGGCTGAAAATAATGTCTGAAATGTGGCTGAATGGGGTTTTGGTCACCTACGTCTTGAACACTGCTCTATGGTCCAAGTATGCCACATCTATATTAGGCACAATTCTCAAACTAGGTATTTTATTCGTATAATTCCTAAAACGAGTAAAAGGAAATCAGGGTTTTGTATGGAAGCAGATTGAAAGCGAATGAGAAATGGAATTGGAAAATATGGACGAAGATCAAACTACAAGGGTGAAAACGAAGCCAATGGTGATGGCATGGCTGAATCAACTATTGTTACATATTTAACCAAACAATACAGATCAACTTTTGTCTTTATCAACATGCACCCTTTAATGTTTTCCAGAAAATGTCATAACCTGAGATCTCAATAATTTGCTTCACCTATATACTTTTACATGAAATCAAACCGAACCACGTACAAGCTATTTTAAAATAATCTAAATTAATTGCATAAAATAAAACACTAAATCAAGTAAAATTCTCAAAGTTAATTAACTATCCGTACATTAAATAATAATAACTTTCTAAGATAATAAATTATCTTGGAAAGTCATTGATAATGACATAACTTACTCTTAAAAGTCAATTTTATTCACATGTATAATGTTTCAAACCAGACGACATTCTTTCAGATTGATTTAACTCACTGGTCCTGCCATGGCTATTCACTACGAACTACTATTACTAGAAATCCTACAGAAAACTAAACATTTAAATGCTTGGCATCTACGAGCTATACAAGACTCAATAATTAAGATGATCTCTACTTCAACTATGATTGTAATTCTTAATTTATTTTTTTAACTCATTCTATTATATATTTTTTAAGATTTTATCATAACTTTTATTTCTTCGTAAGGGCTTTACAATGCACTTTTATAATAGTTTTCTCCAAAACTTATTAGAAATTTCTTTTAAAATGAAAAAGAATAATTATTTTATTATTCTGATTCATAATCTATTTAAGAAGTTTTATAAGATTTAAACCTTAAATTTATAACTTTGGATATCACCTTAAAGAAAGAAGACCAGTTGTATCGTATGAATGAAGTTGATATAGTAAAGCTAAATATTAATTACACTCTCTTGGTAATAATACCTCATAATGTATACTTAATCATTAGAGAAAAGGGGAGAAAAGAAAAAAAAACAAATATAATACATTATGTACATATAATATGCACTAACAGATATTAAAATAGCATTTGATATAGAGATTAATGACTCCTAAATAATTCAAAATTAGTTTTCTAAGTATTGATTTTTCAAAATGCTTAAAATTAATCTTTCTTAGAACCATAAGATTCTTTTATTTGAGTCTTTTTTTCACAAAGAAAATATTACCTTTAATTTTTTTTTTAATTCCAACCGCTGTTGAAAAAATTATAGTAGTAATTATTATATTTTTTAAAAGGAAAAATTGATGTTTTCTTACGAATTTGAAATAATATAACTTGTAGAAAGCACGGATTCATTTAAATTTAAACAAACGGACCCTTGCATACTCGAGATTAATGAACTTTATTCAACCAATACCATCAAGTTTGCATTAAATTTCGAATGAAAAAAAGACAATATCCATCTAAAGACATATTAATAACACATGTGAGAGGCTTAAATGACACAAACTAACAGAAATATAAAATATAAATGCTTTGAACTCAGTAAATTGACACACCAAATTAAACTTAATTAGACTAAATAATGAATCTCATGGTTTAGGCTTCATTCTTCCTTCATTGGCCATCTTGAAGAGCTGAGCCTGTGCTTGTGCAGCCTTGTTAGAGGTGAGTGAAGCCACAAATCTCTCTCTGACTTGGTTGGTTGTGTAAGGGAACTTGCTGTTGACCATGGAGTTGAGGAAGGAAGCTGTGCCTTCTCTGTAGAGTGCTCCTAGACCATCAGTTCTTGTGTTGGAAAGTGCTTGTGGCAAGCTCAGACCAGGACTGAACCCTGGAACACTACTGGTCACACCAAATGCATTTCCTAAGGTTCCCCACCAGCCAAGGATTCCCCATATGATTGCAGGGTGATTCCTCCAGTAGCTGAACATTAAAGGACAACATCCATCAGGTTATATATATAACAGCAAAAAAATTATATATTATAAAAAAAAAATATATATTTCTTTTAAGTTTGTATATCTTGAGAAGAAAGAATGAAGTAAGAAGAGTAAGAAAAAACAATCAGATCAATGCATGATAAGATAAGAGAGAAATAACAAGAGAGACAAAAGAGATAAATTGATGGTGTAATGGAGAGAGTAGAAATAAGAATATAATAAAAAATGCTGTGACAACTTTAAATTAAAAGAACATGTGTTATTATAAATTATATATTACATAAAAAATCATTTTAAGTCACTTTTTTCCCTGTTCTTCTCCTTGTAACCTTATCTCATAGATACAAACTGCTAGGTGACATGAAAAGGACAAAAAAAGAACAAAAATAACAAAGATGACTCTGTCAAGAGGTGATAAAAATGATGGAAAGTAACTTGGATGTGTTGATATATTTTAGACAACCTAGGTTTTTTCATATCACAACTTTCTCTTCCTTTTTGGTCTAAGGATGTGTATATTATAGAGAGAGAGAGAAAAAAAATGAAACATTTTCTGATTATATAGTTTTCTGTAAAAGAAAATGTTTCACGTAAATGGTGATCTACATTATAAGGCTGTGAAAGTAGCTTACTTGCATGTGCCAGTGAAGGGAGATGGGGAAGGAATGTAGGGTGGTGATGAGGGGATAGAAGGGGTGCCAGGGTCTACTGGGGCGGTTGGTGGGCTCACAGTGATAGGTGTTGGGGGGCTACCTCCATAGTATCCACCTGAAGGAGGTGTGGATGGGGTTGATGGGGTTGATGGGGTTGATGGAGTTGATGGAGTTGATGGTGTTGGATCATGATGTGGGGGTGATGAACCACAGTTTCCACCTGAGGGTGCTGATGGAGTTGGAGTATAACTTCCTCCACCATGTGAGGGTGGAGAGCTTCCATGGCCATGAGATGGAGGACTCCTGTGTGAACCTGAAATGAGTGAAGAACAAGATATCAAGAGAATGTATATATCATCTAAACCTCTATAAACTTCAAACTTGGTCCATTTCAAATTCCATGAACATAAGAACAACAAGTTATAATTTATGAAAAATTATCTTCTCTCATATACTATTTGTGCTTTTTGTATGAATATTGAACTCATATTGCAAGTTAGAGGATTACACAGAGAATCAGAGAAACCTGAGGGGGGACTTCCAGCACTTGGATCTGGAGTGTAGTAGTTCTTCTGATCTTCAACAGTGATGGACATTACAGGAATGACAAGACTCTGAGAGAGTAGTCCAACAAGCATTGCAAGCATGGTAAGAGAGGCATGGCTTCTTTTCCTCTCCATTGTTGCCTCTAGCTGCTTAGAACACAAGAGAGATGTAGAAAAGAGAGAGAAGGGTTACAAGAGGATTTTGAAGTGGTTTGAAGAAGGGAGAAAGCATGGAATATAAATGGTTCAAAGAAGTGAAGTAAATATTAGCAGGTGGGAAGAGTGTGAGGTTAGTTGATGTCTTGCAGGGTGCATTTACTCTTGGTATTAATTTCACTTCTTCCAGTAATAAAGCCTGAAGTTCTCTGAAAAACCCTAAACATCCAAATCCTCCCTCCATAAATAAACCCTTTTCTTTTTTGTCAAAATCTTTAGGAATTAGTGTGCAAATGTGGTACTAATTGAAGGTCCAATCCATTTTCTTTGCCATGCTGTCTCTGAAAAGGTTTAGGATACAGAAACCCTATTTTGCCATGCACCTTGTCTCCCCAGTATAATTAGAAAAGTTCGCTTGAATATATAATATCCAATAGCACAGTGGCACCTCATTTATTGGACCATGATAGACACATGCATGCCCCTAGGTATAAATAATATCCACCATATATAATATGTTACCCTCAGAAACTGTTGCAATTGGTTGATTTGAACCACTAATTCATGGTTACATATATATGCTTTCTGTGTTCATAAATAGACATTCAGAAGCAATTACATAAACATGGAAGACTGAGTGCACCTGATAGAAAGCAAATAATCTGATTTACTAATTTTCAATTTCCAAACCATAGAAGGAGTAATTGGGAAGGAAAAGGGGAAAAGCTTTAATTGCTATGGCTTGGAAACAGCTAGCAAGTTCTATAAATAGGTTGTCTTTGAGTAGAGGATAGGTTACTGTGGCCAATATACGTACACTAAACTTGTGCTGCCAATGTGTTTGTGTGTGGTTGGAGTCAACAATGCTATAGATTTTCAGTCTTACATTAAATAAGACTGGCCAACATTATTTTGTCTGAAAGTATGGTGAACAGTTGTAGGGTTGAGTTTTTGTATTCCAGTATTATGCAGCAAAAATTTCCTAGGTTTTCTGTCTTCTACTACTACTACTACTGTTTCAATAAATCAATAAATAAAATATACTAATAGTCTTGATGTTTTGGCATTTATAAAATCATACTGATTTGCATTTTGAGATTTTAATGAAATGTTAAAACTTTTGTTTCAATTTCGTCTCCTATTAATAAATACTAAGATTGGGTTGAAATATTTAATATTGTATTTATAAAAATTAAGAAAGAAAATAAAAAAAAATACGTTAATAAAATGCCTGCCGATAAAATATTGTCACTTTGATCTAACATCGATCAATTTAAAATGAAAAGGTATAATAAAAATATATTAGTAGTACTCTTAATATAGGCTTAATTAAATTTTAAACATCTCATATATTTCAATATTTTTTAATTAAACCTCTATTAAAAAATTATGTTTTATTGATTATTCAAAATTTTTATATTTTTCAACGTCATAGTTACTTTATATTATTATTATTATTACTTTTATGTTTTTACATTAAAAAATAAACAACAATTTAATTAAATTTTAAATCCATTATAGATTTAAGTATTTCCAATTAAGTTTTATTTAAAAATTTTAATTCTATTAAGTGTTTAAAATTTTTATATTTTAAAATTAAGTTTTTATTGACGTAACTATATGATTTTAAGTAAGACACCATAAACGTGATAATAAATAAATAAAGTTCTAAAATTAAATTGAATATTAAAATAAAATAAAATCAAACGGATATATCACACCAATTGACGACAAATAGTTAATTACAAGATATTAAAATTTTAGATATTCGATAAAATGAATTTTTTTATTAAATATTCAATTAAAAATAATTAAATTTATGAAGAATTTAAAATTTAATAACTATTTTTTTTATACAGAGACACTTAAACAATAATGCAAAGTAATAATTACGTCGTTCTAAAAAATCTAAGTACAAGAATAAATTGAAAAATATAAAAAAAATTAAATATTTAATAAAACGAAAAAGTTTAATAAAAATTCAATTAAAAATACTTAAATTTATTAAAAATATAAATTTGAACTAAACTTAAATATGCCGGTTTAATTCCTTGACTTTTTTTATTGATAAAAGAGAAAAAATAAAGAAGCATTCCTAGTACGATTAAACAAGCTACCAATAGGGCAAGAACTATGTACTCTAAATATTATTCACATGTCAAAATATTGAATAGTTTTAGTTCTTTAACTACTGCTTTTATGAATAATAATTAGCACAACTTTTTTTATAACTAACATATATGGTTAGTTTGAAAAAAAAATTCCCGTTTTGTGAATAAAAAGACACTTAATTAAGAAAAGAAATTTCATTGAATTATTTAAACTCTTCAAATAATCGTACTTAAAAAAATATTATTTTTAGTTTTGAATTATTAAGTGATAAATGTTGTTTCTCCTTAACTCAAATATAAGATATATAAATAGGTCGTGTTTTTGAAGACTTCCTATTTAGTGCTACTAATATAATTAAAAAAAAATTGTTGACAACCTAACAAACACACTTACTTATAACTAAAGATTATTTAGTAAAGGTGTCTCTTTATATGAAAATAAGACCAAACTTAATGATTATTCTTCACAAGTGTCAAATAGTTAATTTTGCTTATATGAGTTTAAAGTATTTTAGTATAATATATTATTTATTAGTAACAATGCTAAAACTATAGTCATGATAATTGGACAATTGAAAAGGATGGATAACAAAAACATACTATGATATTGAATATCTTAATTTATCCTTAAAAAATAGAGATATTAAAAAAGTACGTGAAAACAAAATATATATTCCACTAAAAATATTAAATATAAAAATTAAAATAAATAAATAAATAATAAATTTTTTCAAACAATAAAAAATATTTTATAATAATTTTGAACAGATTGAGTTTTAAGTTCAATATACATTTCACAACCCAATTCATAAGAGATGTGGACGAACTGGATTGAATTTGATTCAATCACACATAACACATAATACCAAATTCAATATATCGAAATTCAATTGTGTCATATTAAATCCCAAGATTATCCGACCGAATAAACACCATAAATACAATTGTTGTCTTGGTGATAAATATAAATACATGCACTAAACACTAATATAGGTATTTTGTAAAATACTACTTGTGAATAAGAAGGAAATCTAAATTTATAAAACAAAAAAAATATTAATTTAGCTAATAGAATATTTTTTTTTCAATATTAAAAATAAACTAAATATTAAAACATGTTTTTAAACCTTTATATGTCTGTACAAAAGTACTTAGGTTTGGTTAACGAAACGTTTTAATGATAATTTTATAAATATTTTATCTGATAAATTATAACTGGTGAAATATGTTGATCGAAGAAAGTTGAGTATTAATAAAATAAACAATAAAATTAAAAATTTGCTTTAATTGAATAACTATATAAAAATATTGAGTATTGCTGATATATATATATATATATTGAGTTAATGGTGTTTTTAGTACCTAAATGTTTTGATTTTACACATAACTTTTAAAATTTATAAGTTTCATCCTATATCTTTTGAAAACAGCTAAACTTTTGTCCCTAAAGTTAGCACTTTTTGTTCCAGAGAGACCAGATTTTCTAAATTACGAAAGCTATAAATACTAAAACCGGTATTTTAAAAGTTAAAGAAAAAAATTTAACAGTCTAAACATCATTAACCCCTACAATTTCATATGGAAGTTGAATAAAAATAAAAATAAGGAATTTATTTTTTATACTAAAATGTGTAAATAAGACTAATAATAGTTTATTTTTTTGGAAATAATTTAATATTAAAATCCGCAAGAATGAAAGATGTGGTCTTGCTAGCAATATGATCTAAGATAACTTGTTTTGGAGTATTTAACATACTATAGTCTATTAGATACTTTAAATATTTATAAATATTAAATTACTGTCATATTTTTAATTGGATTTAATATATACTTTCTTTTTCATTCAATATTCTATTTTTATGAATGTTTATAGATTGCATTTAATTTAACATTTTTATATTTTTTTTCTTTAAAGGAATAACTAGGTCAAATGTGATTCTAACAGATAATGAAACTATATTTTCTTAAATGATAAAAGCTCTAAAATAGAATTGTTAGATAAACTAATAAAAAAAATATTTAAAAGAAAAAACAAAAATACTACTATAACAGATATTTTAATAATCATAGGTTAAGTGTATTTTAACATATATTACATATTTGATAAAAAAATGTCTTTTAACAAGATTAGAGAGAGCACTACAAATTTGAGTATAAAACTTAAGTCACATATAATGTAAGTGGAAGACCAACAAAAAAAGTTTTTTATCAAAAATTATTAATGTTTTCTCGATGTGATTTTAATGCATTTAAATGAATTTTTATAAGAAAATGTTATTTATTAATTGTTTAACTAATACTCCTACTACATTTTTAAGAAATTAAGTTAGTTACCAAGAACTTGAGGTGTATCTAAATGTTTGCAGATAATATTGTACGAAAAGGAAATATTTGGCATATAGGTGGAAAAGAGGGCCCCAAATACTGAAATTAAGAGTGTAGGAGTTATTCCAAAATAAATAACATTGACAGATAGTAGGTGAAGTTGAACAAAAATGTAGCAAGAGAATTGAATGTGGGTGGAAACCTTGCATTCACTCAGGCTTTTATTAGAGAAGAAGGGTTTAGATTCATTTTTTTTTTGGAAAAAAAAAATACAAACTAGTGTATGTAGGGTAATGTGATTTAAAATTGTTTGTTTCATTTTAAAATAATAATAGTTCTAATTCACACAAAAATGAAGTTGACTTATGCTTTTAGTTTCAGTAAAATATTAATTATTTTATTTTTATTTGGTCTCTGAATAAATTATATTAATATTTATATATTTACAGCAGATAAAAAAAATAAATTATTTGAGATTAGTTTAATAAAATTGTTTCAACAGGTGATATTTTATTTAAAAAGGCCCTGAATTTGAGTATTTTGGGATGTAGAGAGCAGAACAATTTTTTTTATTGAAATGCATCAAAATACATTTTTCTAAAAGTTTTTACTAAATATCTAAATAAAGTAGGAAACAGTGAGGCAATGGCTGTTGGATATGTACAAGCACGACAATGTTATGGATGAGAGTGCAGAATCTATTTATGAGAATGTAAAATGGTAGCAGAATTTGTGGGAATAATTTTAGAAGCTACTCCTCTTATTGTAACTGTTCTGTTGAACATGTGTCCATGATTGTTTGGGGATCCCCTTTTTGAACTTGGAATATCAAACAAATTGTTGCATAAATCATCGCATTCGTGAATTTTTAGATTATTATTAGAGTTTATGGAAATAATTTATTTAAATTAGTTATTTCTATGAAAAAAATGTTCAATTGAACTCAAAAACAATAAAAAACAAAAAAACAAAAAATATTGACAGAAGTTAGAAATGAAAAGAACCTCTTTGTATTAATAATATATAATTATTAATAATTTATCCTTGAAATATATATAGAGAGAGAAAAATGGTATTATTTAGTTAGAGTTTAATTAGAAATTTAAGTAACTAATTAATAAAAGAATTACTAGATACTAGACAATAGTTTACTCTTGTATCAAAGATGTGTTTAAAAGTTTTAGTATCTTTCATTTCAAAGTATTTTATCATTTTTTAGAAGTACTACTTTCACATAAAAAAATATCTTTTAGGCTAGATTCCTCTTCATCTCTATTTTTAAAATATTTCTAGTTACATTGATACCTTTATTCTAAATTCACTATAAAGTAGTAGCTTTCACTTTTTGATTTCGGTTTCATTTCAAGATATTAACATGTTGTCTAAACAGAATAATAAGTAGATTAACCAAACTATTTTTCATTTTTATGATAAATATATAGATTGTAAGGAATTTTTGTACTCTTGAAGGATAGTGAACTGATCAAATCTCTTATATCATTCTTTAAGAGAATGTTTTAGCTTGTACAGTGACTATTATAATACACACACATAATCCTCATTACCAACCACCTCAAAATCTTCTAACTAACACATTAGAATATCTTTCTCTAGTTGGTCATGGACAAAGGCCGTTTTCACAATTAACTATTAAAGTTTCATGTCCAACATTACTACTAGAGCAAGTAAGAGCCTAATGGATGAATGCTTGAATATAAGAGCTAATATATCATAGTTCAACCCTTCCTTCTAGTTATCACTTTAGTTACTAGTCAAGGATTGAACCTGGTTGCTTTTGTATAGACATTTTACGGGACGCTCTACCATCAAATGCTCTAGAAGTAATATTCTTCTTGAATATCTACTTACAACCAACAATTATCATGCATTTAGGTGGTTTCACTAACTTCTAGATTTCATTCCTCTATAGGCACTTTCTCTCTTAATGCATGGCAACTACTTATCAACTTTAGCTCAAGCAATTTCCTTTTAAAAAGTAGTTGTTTCAAACAATTTCATCTCCTCCATTGCGACTAGTTCATTGGTCAAGCTATTATCAAACTCACATCTCTCAAGTTGTTATTGTAGCTGCCTATGAGACCTTCGAATAGAGGTTGAGAGCCTAAGAAGTGTTGTTGCACTAGAGAGTTGGGTGCATCATCTGTAAACCCCTTAAGTCTATGAGGAATTTATTTCAAAGAAAACTCTACTTGTTCCTAAACTTCCTTTAACTCTCCAAACTCTTCCCTAGGTTCTTCCTCAAGCTTTAAATATATCATGCAAACTTTGTCAACTACAATGCATGTACTCATAATCACTCGTTTCCCATATGATACCATACCCTATAACCTTTCACTCTACTCTTGTAGCCAAAAAAACACTTCCTTCTTAGACAAAAGTTTTGATATCAGTTTTGATTAAATAAAAGAGTGTGAATGTGGACTCTAACAAAGTATTTTTGGATCACCTGGTGCACTACATATATCGTCTATTGTATGAAAAGTTAACATAATTAGAACATATATAGAGTTAGTCAACATAAGTTGCCTCCAAACAAATTTAACTACAAATTTAGTAAAATAGTGTTTATATATCGTTTGTAGAAAATGTTAATTAGAAATAATAGTAAATAAAAAAAAGGATTTGTTGTTGCTGCAAAATTAAAAGGAATAAGAATAAAATGAATTAAGAAGCAGATTGATTTCCAAGTTCATTCATCATTGAATTCTTCATCAATTCTCATTTTAGTATCATCCATCCAATTTAAGAAAAAAAATGGATTCAACCAAACAAGCATCAATCAAATTCAACAGAATCTAACTAATGAAATGAGTGTCCACCAATCATTCATTACCTCACTCGTCTCTAAGTGTCTACTTGTGAGAGTTTTAGTTTTTTACCCCTTTAATTAAGCAAACAAGAGATTCTTCATAATAAAGCAAACTACAAAAGAATTTTAATTAAAGAACAAAATTGAATTATCAACATTATTCAAAAATAATTTCAATAAAAGAAATTAAAATTAAAAAAAGGTCATACCATTAATCAATTATAGAAATTGAAAAAAAAAATTGAATTACACAAAACTTCAAAATTCAACATAATCATAAGGTAATAAACTCAAAAAGGTTTAACCTTCAATGCAAAGGCAAAACGAAAATAATTACAAAGAAGTAAATAGAAGACTAAGGAAAATGGTGCAGCTAGGTCAAAATGTCTAATGTGTAATGTAAGATGATGCACTTCCTCCTTATGACTTGTATCCATTTATAGAATTATTTTCCTTCCAGATTTTGGATTCAAATTTTGTTTCAAATATCATTCCAATATTAATTTTCTTAGATTTTTTTATGAGATTTTGTAGATTTTTTAGAGTTAATTTACATGTTATTATTAACCTATTTCATGACAAAAATCAACTCTACATATTTGAAATCTGCTTAATTTTTAATTTTATTTGAATTTTTTAATAATTGATTTAGAGTCAGAAAAATAATTTAATTGCTAATTTTTGGTATTTTTAATTAAATTTGAGCAGAAAAAAATTGGATTAAAAGAAGGATGATTGAAGTCTTGATGGACTGAGAGAAAAGAGTAAAATTGGAGTAAAAAAAAGTCAAGTCGGGCTCAGCAAACCTGAGCCTGGTGCAAGAGGACCCGAGAGTACGTCCAGAGAAATGCGCCTAACGCACATCACATGAGCTTGGCGCAGGTTGGGCCTCAGAGTAACATAATTCAATGGCACCCGGCGTAGGTGACCTGGGCCAGGCACGGGCGTCGAATTTTGTAGTTTTTTTAATAATTGCTCATACTAGGGTTAGACATCTAAGGCTATTGGAGCTCAAAATTCACTCTTGGAAGGTTATCTTAGGATTTCTTGTAGATTCTTCTTCATATTCCACTATTCTATTGTAACATTTCGTATCCTCATGTCTATGAGAAGCTAAATTCTCTGTTGTCGAAGTTAGGTCAAACCTTTCTAAACTCTCATGTAATCGTTTTTGCTTTAATATTTATGTCTTTCCTTCAATATTTTAATTATATACATGGTGTTTGTTGTGTTGGTTCATAACTCGATTATTAATTTTTGAGAATATTGGGAAATATCTCTTGATTCATATCTGAATTAAATTACTGAATGAAAGCTCGTATCTAGGAATAAAGTGATTCAATCATTGTCTTAAGACCCTTATGAGAATGCAAGATTTATTTATATATAATTGATCAAGGAATTGATTGTTAATAGATAATCTTAAGCTCATCTGTTGAGGAATTGAGAGTGAGTAATTTTGTGGGTTGACATTGATTAATGATAGGAAAGAAACTAAATTTTTTTAGCAAATGAGAGTGAACATTAGTAAGAATTAACCCTAACAAGTTTATCATATTATTGTTAATCTTTTTTCTGCATTTCAATTGTTGATAAAAAAAACATAAAATATTCTTTTAATTGTTTTTAATTTCCACACATATCATCAATTTAAGTTATTGTTCAAAATTTGAATTTATTATAATTGAAGTTATCGTTTTATATAGCATAAATCCTTTTAGAAGAGCAATAATTTTATTACTTGCTACATTTCGACTGATGCAGTTGTCATCATAGCAAAATAAGCTAACAATTTTATTTTATTTTGCTCATATTTTGTTTCTAATTTTCCAGATTTTGTGTATTTGTTTTCTATTCTTTTTCTCCGATTTTGTTTCCACTTATCTTTCAAATATTTTGTTTCCAAATATGTTTCAAATAAGTTGAGTATTGTTTAATCACCCATCCACTCATGGGTAACAACTCAAAGTATTGTTTAGACCGCGTTCACTCTTAGCTAGAAAACCTTGGTATAATCATTCCTGGATAAGACTTTAGTATTTTTTTTTTAAATGCAATCATTTCTAACTAAGCAAGAGTTATACAAAGATAGGTGATCGAAAAGATCACAGGTTTTTACTCACCCAAAAAATGTAACATCTTTCAATGGATGCAAGGAGCAATTTTCTAGTTTATATGAACACAAATAGTGTTCTTACAAAGCTTAGGGTATAAAAAAAGATTGAAAATTTGAGCATTAAGATTGGTAGCATTTCAACAACTCTAGTTCTCTTGTATGTTTTGGTTAACTTGAAAAATTACTTCACATAAATCTTTGAAGAAAGTAGTCATTGCAAATCTTTTATACTTGTTAAGAAGCTTTAACTCAAGTCTTAACCTTCAAGCTTACATTTGTCCATGTAAAGACGTAGAGATACATTAAATGCATTTCATGTAAAATTAAATACTTATCTCTTCTTTAAGCAACATCCATATACCCAACATGACTTATCAAAGATAAATTAGAGAGTTTTCACCCAAATTAGAGTAAAGCAAGAGATCATATGCAACAAATAGCCTTTTCAGAGTTAAAATCACTACAAGAAGATTATTACCTACTGATAATTACCTAAAGATTTTGATTGGTAGGTAAATTAGGAGTTACATGCAAATATTATGTACAAATTACTATTTATACATAAAATCGAGTTACATTCAGATTTTTTTCGTATATAATAGTAAAGTAGTTTTCTGCCAATTATCTCTAGGTACAATCCTAACGTAAATTTGGCACATTGCAACGAAGAAGTTTTTTAAGGATGTTATCCGTATGTAATGACAATGGAATCAATAAATAAATAAAGTCATGCATTACATACAAATTTGACATTTGATTCCAATAATTGAATTACTAAAAAATTAAATTTCCAAAACGTGAAGTTTAGGTTAAAACTTCTAAAGTAGAAAAAGGCATGGCTATCTAAAAATGGAAAGGGAGTTAGCAAAGGAGAAAGAGGATCAGTGGGACTGGTGGCTATACAGAGCCTACAATGAGCTACATGTGTTGACCCTTTAACGCCTTGACGATTTTGGTAGTAGGGCACCAAACAGACAACAAGAGCATCTTGGTGGAGGCCTTCAATTTCAATTATTAGATACAGATTTATCCTTATGTAATTATATACGGATAAATCTGTAGGTATTACATATAAATATTACCTATAAATAATAGTGTATGAACTTATAATCCATAGATAACAATTACCTATGCCCCATTTATCTATGGATTTTTTTCAAAGGTAATCTATAGGTAACTTTGTTTTACCTATAAATTTCCTGATTTTTTTTATCAACAATAAAGAATTTATTAAATGGAAGCATAAGAAAAGTGTTTGAACCCTTGTACAAAAAATTATATCCTACTTCTAGCCCTTCAATACCCATTACACATGTAGGTGTTGTACAAAACCTGATCATTTATATTCTTATCTCCCCTCTCCATAAGAATGATCGCCCCTAGTCTTGTCGCCCCTGGACCGACAATCCAAGGGTTGATCGCCTCAAGGTCAATCTTCCCAAGACTGATCTCTCTAAATTTGATCTCCTCATTGTTGATTACACCATTGAGTACTCCTCAAGACTAATCTCCCCAAAGTCGATCGTCATAATGTGGTTGATCTCCTCAATGCCTACCTCCCCAATGTTTTCCTTAAGGTCGATCACCTCAAGGCTAATCTCTCCCAAGGTTAAGTTCCCCAAGTTTGATCGACATAATGTGGTGATCTCTTCAAGGCTGATTTCCCTAAATCTGATCTCCCCATTGTTGATTACGCTTTGAGTTCTCCTTAAGACTTATCTCCCTAAGGTCAATTGTCATAGTGTGGTCGATTCCTTCAAGGTCAACCTACAAATTTCTATAATAGATAATAGTGATTTTTCATATAGTGCATTAGGCATGTTAGGATGCTTGTTGGTGTAAAATATTTTAGTGTCCTTCAAGATTTTTTTATGTATACGTGGACATTAAGATCTTCATGGTAGATGTGAAAATCAAAATACTTCCTACAACATAGACTAAGTACATAAAAATTATGTGAAATACAACATTAGATTAAAATATATCTTGTACTTTATCACATTTTGATCCATACACTTTTATGGAAGAAATGATAAGAAACTACTTCAAAATTTTAGAAAAATAAATAAAGGTTTTATATTTTAGAGAGATAAAATGTTTTAAATAAATAATAATAAATTTGTTTTATACGGTGTATAACATTTACAAGTTTTAAATTTATAAACATTTTCTTTTAAATTTATAAAATGAGTCATTATATATATATATATATATATATATATATATATATATATATATATATATATATATATATATATATATATATATATATATATATATAACCATCGTTGAAAAAGATGTGTAATCGTCATATATTTTTAGCATTCATTACAATAACATTTTGATTCAATCAATTGATTAAGAATGTTTTATCATCTAAAGCGGTTATATATTAAGTGTTCTTTGATTATGTATATAATACATTGTTTAAATCTTAATTTTACGCATGTTTTTTTTTATCAATATGTTATGTGTTTGGTATTTGTATATACATCTAGGAGCATTTTTAGATGGAATAAGAGAAAATTTGGTGACCCGTGAGAAATATCAGAAAGATAGGTAAAAAAAGGCAGAAAAATAAACTAACCCTAGCAAATTAAGTCAATTTTCTTTGGAAAAAGCAACTTAAAAACAAGAAAAGGAATATAATAACCATGCATGCAACATATCACTCTTTGTTTAGCATTTCTATCTTAAGCAATTACCCATTTTGATGGAGCTTTAACCTTTTGTCAACACCAAATTCGAAGAGCCAAAGATCTAAATCATTGGTGGCATGAAATCCAACTTTTCTGACGTCTCTCTCCCCCTTTAAAAAACCATATTATCCACTAAACATTTTGAATTGCAGTTAGTAACTGCAATTACGACAACCACATTGGGGTTAAGGCCATAGTCATCACAGCCTGTGTTTGACGTTATGCAACTCCATTTTGCCGTAATTAACACAACCCTTTTTCTCATGAAAAAAGTGATTTAAATACACATTTTTTACACAGTGCATTCACACAATTGAAAATGGCTTCTTCCTCCTGTGCTTCCGTTTCTCTTCTTGTTTCTGTCTTCTTGGCCATAACGGCACTCGCATTGGGTGGGAATTTCTACGAAGATTTTGACAATCTCTTTGGAGATGTAAGGGTTGACATAAAAGATGAAGGGCAAAGCATGACCCTCACAATGGATCAATATTCTGGCTCAGGTATCGTGTCCAAGAATGAGTACTTGTTTGGACGATTCGACATGCAAATCAAGCTCGTACCAGGAAACTCTGCAGGAACTGTCACAGCCTTTTACGTATGTCTTCCTTCAAATTCATTATTAAGATCTTTTTTTTTTCACCAAACTCTGCATCAACATAAGATTATATATCTATATGTCTATCTTTTATTTATATGTATCTTTAATGTGAGAAATGGTTTTCAATTTATAGAATTCAACTTATTCCAAACATTAATTTTTCACAAAAGTGATTAAACTATATATTTTTACATGTAACACATTGTAGAAAAAGCATGATGGTTTATTTCTATTTCCTATAATAGATTATGACAAATATGTGTTTGATGTGCAGCTAAGTTCTCAAGGAGCAAACCATGATGAGATAGATATAGAGTTCTTGGGAAACCTGAGTGGAGACCCTTATCTGCTCTCAACCAATGTATATGCAGATGGAGTTGGGGGGCGTGAGATGCAGTATTATCTTTGGTTCGATCCAACAGAAGACTTCCATACTTATTCCATTGATTGGAACCCTCATCGCATAGTGTAAGTAACAAACCATGTATATATAGTTACATATATGTTGAAAACGGATAATTATTACACTAATTTATCTTCAAATTAATGTTAATTGCACCTGAACATTTAATTGAAAAATTACACACATGCATTTGTCTAATCTATCTTTTACTGTCTCTCTCTCATATAAATACTAACTTTTAAGAGAGGAAAACATGTAATTAGCCTGTTTAAAATGCCTTTATACTAAATCTTAATATAAATGTTTTTCTTGTGTTTTCAGCATCTTGGTGGATGACATTCCCATCAGGGTTATGGTCAATAGAGAAAGTATTGGTGTTTCTTTCCCAACAAGCAGACCCATGAGGCTTTACACAACTCTGTGGAATGGAGACTCTTGGGCGACAAGATGGGGGGCAGTGAAGCTGGATTTGTCAAATGCTCCATTCGTGGCAGGCTTCAGATATTTCAATGCTGATGCTTGCATTGCAAATGATGGTGGTGCCAGATGTAAGGGTTTCAATGGTGGAAGAAGCAGTGGTCTTACTGAAGAGAGAAAGAATGAAATGCAAGAGGTTCTTACGAAATGGGTAGTCTATGATTATTGTCGTGATTTAAGACGTTATGCACATGGTCTCCCATATGAGTGCCGCAAGGAAAATCTATTAGATCAAATTGAATAGAGAGGTTGCATCAATCATGCATGTTGCATGCACCTCCACTAATTTCATCAATCAAATGGACATTATATCTGGAAGGAAAAGATGGATTGATTGTAAACATGTTTGGATACAAGTTAGAGGTATAATTCTTTTAATAGAGAGACTCTAAAAATATTCTCAAAAACAATTCCACCTTCGGATCCAAACAAATTCTATGAGGGAAAACGTAGTTGTTGTGTATTTGAATTGCATGAAATGTTGTTATTCTATTAAGGGAATGGATTTGAAGCTATTGGCCGGTATATCCCGTTTCATGGAATTGAGTATTCACAATGGTTTGTCTCTTTAATGTTTTTATTTTACTTTTTTTTTATAAATTTATACGTTCATAAGGCTTATTAATTAAACTTTGTTTAAACTGTTTCAACGTTTTCTCTTTCACATTTCAATCAACCCAGAAAAGAATATATGGACAACAAAATTGATATCTCTTTTATCAGCAAAGAATACTATATATCTATAGTAAAGCACTTTCAATCCATTTATATGATATATACAACAAAAGTTTATGTATTTAACTTTTTAATGCCTGTTTTTGTCACTTTTACATGTAGTATCAGACTTTCCATTCCAGCAAAACTCTCATCTTATAACTACTTACTCCTTATCAATATAATTATTTGATACTTGAATTTGTTGATTGCTTCAATATATTAGTCATCGCCTTGAATAAACAATATTTCCTTTTTGAGAGAATGACACAAAAAATATAAGGATAATGTGATCATGTAATACTGTCCTTTAATGTGTGAGGATAACCTTGATAATCCACAATTACTATTCGACTAACTTAATTTTAAATTGAGAGAATGCATACGAAAACAACCATAAAGCAAAAGAGTGCAAAATTCAGATAATAGACCTTCGGTTCCCTGGACAGACAAGGTCCTTAACCTCCATAGTCTTCACAATTGAGGAAGCTTGAACAAGTAATGGTTCAAAAAATGTAGAAGAGAGGAGAAAAGATAATTTCTTTAATCCAAAAAGGAAAAAACTACATAAATGAGTTTCCTGTATAAATACGCACATTGAACTGACCTATATATATTGTGAATTCTTTTTGAATTCCTAGTCTACCCTGGCTTCAAATATTCGAAGAAGAACTCATGGTTTAGTTGGGCTTAAAATGAGTAGGATATGCTCAAATAGAGCAAGTATGTTAAACATGTGTGGCAACACATCTGACCCAACTTCAAAGCTAAATTTGACCTCTAATTGGTTCAAATTGGCCAATTTGGTATTCCACAAACCTTGTAGATCTTTTTTTCACTGTGCCTACCATATAAGGAACATCAAAATTAGAGATATGCTCAAAGTTACACTAATGCAAGCCCAATATGCACCAAAATATGAAAAGTAGCTTCAAAATCTAATTCAATTCAATAATCAAAATTGATGTAAATATCACCTCTTATGTAAGTAACCAATGTGTCAAAAATCAGTAACATTTGATGTGCACACAAGAAACAACTGAAATTTGACATACTATACTATATATCTATTTTTTTCATTAAAACTACAATAAAGAATGATTTTACTAAAACAATGATTTAAATATAAAAGTAACAAAGTAACAACAACAATAAGTGATTAAAAACAATCTTTATACTATTTCAATGTATAAAGCTAACAACAGAAATTTTCTATACTCTAAGCTAACAAAAGAATAGTTAATTTTGAAGTGTTAATATTAAAAAAATTGTTAAAAAAAAAAAAGAGAGAAAGAAGTTGAGTATGTCACCTTGAAGTGTCACCTACGTTTTCGAAAACAGAAGTAAAACACAGCAAAGACGGCTGCACCTCCGGCTGCCACGAGCGGCCACATAAACCCTAATCCCTTCTTCGTTTCTTCGTTTCCTCTTTCTCCGTTCTTTATACTTTCCACAGCCTTCGCTTCTTCCAAATCGTTGATTATATGCTTTAGCGTTTCAATCTCTTTCTCTTTCTCGCCAACCTTCTCTCTCATCTCCTCCTCCACGCGAACTCTCTTGCTACGCTCCTCGCTCTCCCGCACTTCCAGAACGCCGATCCTCCGCTCCAGATCGCGCACCTTCATCTCGCTCTCTGCGTTCAGCTGCTTCAGAATCTTCGTCTCCCTCTCCAGAAACACCAGCATTCTCTCGCGATCCTCGAGCACGCTGCTCAGCGCCGCCGCATTTGATCCGGCCTCCTCGGCGGCGTTCATCTCCGACTCCAGCTCCTCCGCCTCTCGCCGCAGCGACTCGATCTCCTTCCTCAGCTTCTGGATCTCGTCCTTCTTCGACGCGTTATCGCGCTCCAGCGCCTCCATCTTCGACACGACGCCGTCCGCGATATCCATCGCGGTGGGAGAAAGTAAATCGAGGAGATTCAGATCGGTGTGAAGAATGGTGGTGATTTCTCGGTGGCGAAAGGGTGGAGTGAGGGGAACAGTGGAGAGTGAGAGATTGATGAGTGGAAAGGAGTGCGAGAGAATCGATGACGAGGTCGAGGACGAGCATTTTCCGGGAAAATTTTGGAGGATTTTCAGGGAAAGGGAGAAGGAGAATGCAACTTTCGCGCGCTTAGAGTTTCATTCTGTTATGCTTTCTTTTTCTTTTTCCCTACTGGAACGTTGGATTTAAACGTCAAAAATCTTATCTACTGAAACTTTATTTAATTAACATTTATAGAAAATAAAAAAAATAAGTTTTAGAGAAATTTAATGAAATTTTAGGAAACATTGGGTTTCAGAAAAATAAAACAACATTCTATGATTCCAGAAATTATAAAAAATAAATTTTGTAAAAAATATTTACATAAATTTCCTGTTGATTATTTGATGCGTTAAATAATTTAATGAATATAACATGGTATTTTTATATTGCAAAATTTTATTTTAACTTACAAAGGTTAAATTATCACCTCACGAGAACTACTTTTTAGAAAATTTTATAAAAATTCATTTGTGAGAAACATTGTTACCATTTTTTTTAAACTAAATCAAATGTAATAAACATGTTGTCTAACTTCCCTTAAAAGAAAAATCAAATCAAAATTATTCTATCAAATGCCTCCTTAAATATTGGATTAATCTCAATTTCACACATTTGGTAAATTACGTCTTCTGTTTAGTAATTTTGACAAAACTACTTGTTAAATATTTTTCTTTTCCTGTCATTTTTGTAAAACCTAAAATCATTATTTTAATCCTCGACTTTATTTTAAATTAAATTGAAAATTTTAAAGATCTTGTAATGACTCACTATCGTAACACGTGTCACCATTGGTGTCCACTATCTTTTATTAAACACAAAATAATTGACACACGACAACATAGACCAAAATAAATATTTTAATGATTTTCAAGAATTAAAAATTAAAGACCAAAAACAAAACTTGTTCAATGTAGAGGGATAACATGATATTTAAGTTGTTTATTTTTTTATTCTCATCAAAGCAATACTTGTTAAGGTATATGAGATGTTAGGTCTGTGAAATCCCATTAATCCAATTAGAATTACAAACACTCAAAGTCTTCACTGCAAACACCAAAAATGAGGTTGTGGGGATTAACTTATAACATAGGTCTAAATTTCTTTATCAAAAGTCTCTTGATAGCATAGTTGTAACCAAAATCCATACCTTTATACAAAAGAGAAAGCTAACACTTTTCTAGGGAAGAACTGCCTCTAAGCCCCCTCACTCTCCCACTTTATACAAACCATCACCAAGCCAACATCTCTATTCCTAAAAATGTCCTTTTTCTGCAGAGATTTCCCCCTCCAGGGTTAAATTATTCACAAGAAAAACACCCTTCTTCTAGAACATTCTTGTCATACCATACTGAACAGGGCCTACCTTTCTATGAGCAGTGGCCCCAGCTGCAGCACTGTTTCCACCATATGTCTTTGGCTGCAACAAGTTTGTATCTATGACTATTTGATCACCTTGCTCTACCTTGTTAACTCCTAGCCTTGTCATAAAAAAGGGATTTGTATCAATATTAACAGCTATATCTGATGCCATCTTGGCATTAACTCCAACTTGTTCTTGTGCATGTGTTGCTTGCAAAGGCACACTCTTGTCAGCTTCTGTTGCTGCCCTTTCTTGGCTTCCAGCGCTGGATCTCTGATGATAATAGTATGCTGGGGGAACCGGTTTAGTAGGAAGCACAGAACCTCTGATAAACGACCTAGGATTATAAGAATCCTTCACAATGTTATTGTACTCGTATGGAACAACTGGCCCCACAACTTTACCAGGTTTTGCTGAAAAAAAATGAGATTATTAGGCCTTGTTCGTTTATTGTTCAAAAAAGGGTTTTCCATTTTCTAAAATATAGTAACAAAAGGTGGCTCCTACAAGATGATACTGCATAGAAGGATGAGAAAACATTCATCAGTTCTTTCCAAATTTTGGCTTTAAAAAAATTAAGGTAAGAACGGAATTGATTGCTGAATAATGTAAAATTGTTTTAAAACATTAAGGTAAGAACGGAATCAAGCATGCCCTTAATTATTAATCAATGATCATGCATGTAGACTTAACAGACACCAATGATAACAACCCCATACCTAGTGGAATTCTTTGTGGTCCCTGCATTGACCTTGGCACTAGATTTTTTGTATCTCTGGAATTCCTGTTGTATTCCTCAGCGGTTGGTGGGTTTTTGAATGCAGCAATGTTTGTTTGATCTTTTGGGTGTATTGTATTTGAATGTACAATGGTTGACCTGTCAATAAGTCAAAAGCATGAGAATATGATCAAATATATTATGCTCTCCTTAAAATCAACATGAATCATACAAGTCATAAATAGTCCCTCCATTCCCTTTTAATTGTCATACTTTTATTTACGATTTTTGTTTCTATATATATGTTGTTTTCAAAGTATAAGATAATATTAATTATGTTTTTGTCAATTATATCATATTGTCCACCTAATCTTTAATTAATTTAAATATATGTATTTATTGTGAAGTAGAAATGAAAAAGTTAAAATAGAAAACCTTACAATTATTTTATTGGGATCAAGAAAGCTTATTACATAGCTTGGTTTAAGGGGCAGATAGAAAAGAAAAGAGACTATAATGGGAGAAATGCAGCATGGAGTTGTTGAGGTTGATTTTGGTCTACCAAATTGTCATTGCCTGCACATTATGCTAAGATATTGACAGCAGTTAAATACTATGGTTGGGAAGTTACTTCAACAACAAGTGTTTGTCAGCTATAAATACCATACTATAGACCCCTGACTCCTAGTTGTTGCCATTTTTGGGACTTTATTTTGTATATATGACTTTCAATCTTGTGATTACCATCTTAACATATGCATAATGTAATAGAAAGCAACCACTACAATTGGAATGCATCAAGTGTCACAAGAAATCCAATGAGCAACTGAATTTATGAATCAGAAATATTACCTTGGAAGGGAAACATGCTTTCTTTCAAGTGGCAAAACATGACCATTTTTACCATTTTCCTCCAGATGAGCAAATTGCTTTCTGAATTGATCAATAGCACTGAAAAGAATTGCACCAAAAAAGTAAACTAAGATGAAATCGAAATTCAAATATCAAGATGGTGAAAATATAATATGGAATAAACAGTTGAAAACCAATTGCGAAAACAAAAACCTTGGATAAAGAAAATTAGTTCTCTCAGTTCCATTCAGGTAGTCTTTCAATAGTTGAGGATGATACTCTAGAATCTCACGGAAAATCAGTTCTCGAATTTCTTCCTTTGTGACTCTTCGTCTTTCAAATTCAAATTCCATTTTTGTAATAGGCTGGCAAGATGGCTCCTTCTCAACTTTTGCCAGCGCCTTGAAGTAAGGATCAGCCAATGCCTGAGCACACAAAAACATTTAAGAAACATTAAGCACAAGATATCACCTTATAAATTGTTATCCACTGTTATGATTCATTATATCTTTTATTGTCCACATTATAGATACCACATTTCAATACACATACACAAGCAGTAGAGCATAATGTAACAAACAAACCTCTTCGGCGGTAGGCCGATCTTTTGGATCAAAAGCCAACAATTTTTGCAGTAGCCTCAGTGCTAAAGGGTCTGCATTGGGAAACTTTTGAGCAAACGACACAGGCTGCTTTTTCCTCATGCTAGTCAGGTATCTCCTTGCTTTCTCATTGCGTACCTGCATCCATCACAAAAATTGGTTTTTGGTAACTTTTGGTTCAGAACTAAGCTAGCAACTCAAATGGTTCTTCCACAATTGAAGAAAATATTTACCCGTGATATAGTATCCAGTGAAGGTGTCCCAAGCAGATCTGTCATCAGGTCCAATTGGTGTACCACATTTTTCCCAGGAAAAAGTGGCTTTCCCGTTAGTACTTCAGCAAAGATACAACCTATACTCCATATATCAATTGCCGGTGTATACTGCATTAAGATTTACTAAAAATTTAGACCTACAAAATGTGGATCTAAAAATGGTACCACTGTGTTGTATCATTTTGCAACCAAAGAAAATAAAAATTCCATTTGTCTATCACTTTGTTAATGTCCACAGAAATCTGGAAAATCCATACCTTTGAGTAAAATGATCCACATAGCTCTGGAGCTCTATACCACCTTGTAGCAACATAATCCTACGTACAAATGAATTAAACAAGCAAGAAGAAAAATCATTCTCTTCCCTCTCAAATAACAACAAAAATGAAAACCAGAAAAGCTGAAATAAATTAAAAGATATGAAGGAAGCAAACGATGCAAATTTAGAAAAAATACCGTCCAAAATATTGTTGTTGGTGTGTCATTGAAGGCAACTCTAGCTAACCCAAAATCACAGATTTTAAGCTTGCAGTTTGCATTTGCCAGTATATTCTTCGGCTTCAAATCTCGATGAAAGACATTTGCTGCATTGTACAAGTTAAGAATTAGATACCCAATATTGACATCAATGCTAGCATACTCCTTAAGAAATAGACAAATGTTAGACCCTCACATTTTGATAAATGCTAAAAGTATGCAATTTCAAGAGGATTCACATATACAAGTAACTAAAACATAGCAATGTTTACCAGTATGAATGTACTTGAGTGCTCGAAGTAACTGATAAAGGAAAAATTGATAGTGTTCTTTTGTCAAGTCATCATTGGCTTTAATGACTTGATGAAGATCAGACTCCATGAGCTCAAAAACAACATAAATATCTTTGAAGTCCTTCCATGATGGAGGCAGCATAATGTGCTTTATTTCTACAATATCGGGATGTCGAAGAAGTCTAAGCAGCTTTATCTCACGGAGGATTCGAGCAGCATCAGAGGTATGCTCGAAGATGTCATGAATCTTCTTAATTGCCACTTTTTCTCCAGTGTGAGTGTCAATGGCTGAACACACAACACCATAGCTACCCTTTCCAATGACTTCTTGAATCTTGTACTGGCTGGCATCACCATATTCAGAGAAAAAGTCCATCTCTGTAGCTTTTTCCCCATAGCAAAATCCACAAAGTTAGAATTTGAAAGTCTGAAAACATTCAAACTAAAGCAACAAAGTAAAAGCAAAAGCTTCAATATAGATAGAAATTAAAATAAAAAGCATGTTTCCTTCTCATGAACAAATTAACATACAGAATAAAAAAAATTGTTTTATATTACAAAATTCATATCATGGAATTACCATAGTATCAAAAAGTGTCATAATCTCAACAACAGTAATATGATCATTTTCACACACATGGGAATAACACAGGCAAACTAAAATACATATATTAAACACAAAACCTTGCATTGCTTCGATCTATGTTTTTAAAATTGGACTGATAATTGCTGGTTCAAGGTATAATGGTTCAACTGGGATTGAACAAGTATTAATAAAATTATTTTAATAAAAAAAATACAGAAAAAATATATAATATCATAATTTTATAATGCTAAAAACTAGAATAAAACACAAATTTTTATAGGTTATTAACATTTAAAATACATGTAAAAGTTTAAGTAAACTATGTGTATCACGTTTAAATTGACATTTTAATAATATACATCAAAATTTATTAAAAAAATAAGTTTATATGTAGACTAATAAAGAAAATGACACAACAAGATCAAATACATATTTCTACGTTATGTCACCACATACTGTTCAAAATCAAATACATATTTACACCGAAGCAAATCAAGATTTTTCTATTTTCTTTCAATTCAACAGGAATGTACACACTGGTTCTGCATGATCAAGCATCAACACATAAAATCCACATGCGTTCACCGATTCCAAATCCCAACTCTTCATACAATTTATTAAACATAATTAATTATTCAAAAATAAATAAAACTCATTCCATGAAATCTGTAAAAGAAGTAAATGCAGGCACAGAGAAAATAGGATAAACTAGAAACCTAACAAAACAAAAACAAATAGTAGACAAAATCCTATCCGATCAGGAAAAACTTGTAAGCATGTAAAACAGGGAATGCCGCTTGGTATTGACACTAACTTGACAAGGCTCAACTCAACAAGTGTGGAAAGAGAAAATAAGAAATGATGGGTCAATACAAAAAAATCTAATCCGTTAAAAAGCAAGTGAATTTCACCAAACCCTCCGAAAATGTTGAAAAAAACAAGATCTTGCGGTGCCAACCAAATCATGCGTAAGAAACATTCTAGAGAGAGAGGAACCAAATCATGGATGAACTAAAAGGAGAAACGCTCTATTGAAAAATTCTTTCACCAACATAATCATGATCTCATCACACTGAAATTTTTTCTATCTCACAACATTCAGATTAAACAAAAGCACACAAAATCAATCACTTTTCCCCAATCCCAATTACGCAATTACAAAGCCAATCAGCACAAATACACACCACACAATAAAAACTCCACCTTTTTCCGGTGATCTCGCGGAATTTTCCCCTGACACCCAAAAATTCTCCAAAACATACCTATAGAGTGAAGATCAAGCCCAAACTGAACAAAACCAGGTCCCAAATATACCTCCCTCAAAAATCAAATCTCTCACACAGCCTTTTCCTCACCCACATTTGCCCCACCTACCCCTGCTCATTATCACAAACCCACAACAATGCCAGCTTATTCTCCCTTCGCCCAAACCCTTCTTCACCAAACATAGAACCCAATTGATATCCCGCATGCACCTTCCCTTTCCAAAATCACCAAACTGCAAATTCCAGAACCACCCTCTATCATACACTCCACCCCACCAGCAAAAGCACTCTCCTTTCCACAAAAAAATCCACCTTTCAGCTACCCTCAACCCAAAAACCACAATTTGTTACACCCCACAAAGCCAAACCAGAAGAACAACAACAGAAAGCAGGTGCCAAGAGCGTGGCGTTCACAAGATCTGCGTACACCGACAAAGAGAGAGAGAGAAATCGAAATTTTACTTTAGAACTTTGAGGCTTAAATCTAGTTGATAGTATATCTTATCCGTAACGTATATGGAGAGATACGTACCTGAGTACACAAAATACACATACGAGTGTGCTCTTGTGAACTTATATACAAAAATAGGGGATGCGGAGGGTACTTTAGTAAATTCGTGTGTCAAAGGAGATTATATTACCCTTTCATGAAATTATTGTTATGTGCCCCTCTGCGACCTACAGGTGGCATGTTGGGCGGGTCCATGACACGTGGCGCTTTATCATTGGATTGTGGTGGTAGGTTGAGTGCCACCGTAATGGTTTTGTGTAATCTGTTGTTAGGATTTTAAATTCGCTATTAAACTTTTGATGTTATTGATCTCTTTAAAATAAATTATGCATTCAAAAAAATTAATATATTTTAAAATATTACCATTTTAAAGACATAAAAAATTATATTATAACTCAGCAAAGAATTCAAAGTTTATTATTTTATTATTATTTGCTTTGTCTTGAAGTGGTGTGAAAGGATTAGGATGAAAATGTGGTGTTACTCACTTTAAATAACCCACTCTTTTAACTTTTTTTTCCTTATCATTTTTTCTTCACGAGCAGAATTAAATTAGTGAATATTCCATTAGTAAACTCTACAATAAATCATAAATATAATACACATGTTGAAAACTATAAATTATCATTGATATTAATTATGTTAACAAAATATGTATATGTATATATATATATATATATATATATATATATATATATATATATATATATATATATATATATATATTCATTTTATGTCTTTTATAAAGAAATAAAGGTAAAGGTGATGCTTTTCAAATAAAAGAAATTAGCATAATTGTTATAATTATTATACAAAGGGTGAAAGGGGAATTTGAGACTTTAAATTCAAGTCATCTTTCAGGATATTATGTTGGTAAATCATTTTAATTAAGCATTTATTTGATAGTATATATTTCTATAAACTTGTCTACTGTTTTACAAAGAACGTATTAAATGAAAAATAAATATATTTAATATGTTGGAAAGTTTGACTATATCTAATTATTTTTTGTTTTATTTGTAACAGAATTATTTGTAACAGAATCGGTTAAAAGATTTTTCAGGAAGTTTATATTTAATATATTACAATAAATTCAAATAGCATATAGATAGTTCATAATTATAGTTATGGTCAACTTTGTTAAATTAAAATAAAATAAAGGTAAGCTATTTTATGTTAAAATATTATTAAACCATGTTTTGGATCATGGAGTAGAAAATAAGTGAAAAATAAATAAAAAATAAATAAAGTGGAAAGAGTAGATTTTTAAACTAAAGAGGAGGATATGGAAGTTTATAATTAATATATTACAATAAATTCAAATCGCATATTGATAATTCATAATTATGGTTATGGTCAAACTTGTTAAATTAAAATAAAGTAAAGGTAAGTTATTTTATGTTAAAAGATTATTAACCCATTTTTTGGATCATGCAGTAGAAAACAAGTAAAAGAGAAATAAATAAAAAAATGAGTAGAAAGAGTACATGTTTAAACGAGAGACGACATATGGAAGTGGAAGCGGTAAAAGTGAGAAGTGAACAAAAAATAATAAATAATTTGACCAATATGATAGAATAAAAAAAATTATAAATTAATGTAATTAAAAAAATTAAAATACTTTTGTATTAAAAGAAATATAACTAAATATTAAAAAATAAATATTTATTATCTATTTTTAAGTTAATTGAAATGTTATCACATAAAAATTATATGGTAAAACTAAATATAAATATCTATATACTTATCATACTATTTTAAAATATATTACTCCAAATAAGATTTAATAAAATGTCTTCATAAAATTATAAAATAACAAAAAGTAAAATAAAATAACAAAAAGTAAAATAAAATAAAATAAATTTTTTCATTACTTATCAGATTCTCTATTCATATTCACGTGTAACAAATGATCATCGTAGATTTAAAAATAAAACAAATATTACACAAAAAGAATGGTAAGAGAGTTTAAAAAAATTGTATATTCATAAATTAAATTTTTATCTCAACCAAACTATAACAAATACTTTTATAATTCATCTCATACATCACATTATCATTACTACGTCCAATAATTTATATCATACATATAATGACTCACATACAATGACATTGAACTCTATACTTCTTGAAGACTCGTGCATTGAGTTAGACGTAAAGGTTTGTACTTTTCATATATCATTCTTTTATTCCTATTAGTCTCTATTTCAAATATTAGGTACAGTTTTCATATACATAGGGTTAATTTATATATCTTTTTCCGATTAACTCATATTTCAAACCTCAAACATGGTCATATAAACCTCCTTCAACTCTCACCACCTAATAATCTTTATTTATATGATTACAATGTACTAGTAGAGTCAAGATACTTCCTTAAATCAAATTTTCAAACAATACACATCCTAACAATCTCAACACGAGTATCTTCTCTTCATGAAGATACAATGTCTTAACGACCATTCCATATCATTTACAAAATTGATACTATATCATACCATACATAAACATTTATTTAATTTAACTTAAATTCACGAAATTCATACTTAATAAAACAAGTAATTACAATATGTATAAAAAAACGTACAATTAGTTTCACTTACCTACCAGAGTTCACAAAACAAGTAATGACAATATCTGTTAAAAACATTCAAACTAGTTTTCCTGACCAGAATTCACAAAACAACTAATTACAATATTTATTAAAAACATTCAAACTAGCTTCTCTTATATGTATGGAGTAAGGACACTCAAAGGAGTTTCAAAAACCTAAAATTACAAGCAACCTAACCTATACCAAGAGCTTCTAATTAATTATATACACTACTAGGACAATGGACCAAGATGGAATCATTTTGATCTTAGAGGATATAGTCAAAGTACTCCTACCAAAAACAGAATTAACGTAAAACTGACTATGAGAAAAAATGAACTTACTCTGTTTAATGATCTGATCGGACACTTTTGCTCAACTTAATGCTAAGAATCTAGAGGTGGCCTCTAATTGTTAGGAAAGCAAAATTTTTTAGAAAGAATATAAAGAAAAAAACTTCGAATAACGTGCATTATTTGGGGATTCAACTTATCTAAGGAGGTATCGTGACTCTATTGGTACATTGGTTTCATATAGATGAAGATTACCAATTAGTGAAGAGTCGAAGGAGATTTATATGACCATGTACAAGGTTTGAAATATGAGTTGATTGGAATAGGACATATGGATTAACCATGTACATATGAAAACTGTATTTGAGATTTGAAATAGGAATTGATTAGAACAGATTATATCTGATGTTTGAAATATGAGCTGGTCGGAACAGATGAATGGTATATGACAGGTACAAACCTCTTAGTCTAACCCAATGCACGAGTCTTCCGGAAGTAGAGAGTCAAGTGTCGTTGTATGTGAGTCAGTATATGTATGATTTGAGATGAATTATGAAAGCTTGATTTGTTGTAGTTTATTTGAGATAGAAATTCAATTTATGGAAATATATTATTTTTTAAAACCCTCTAGCTTATCTTTCTTTTTTGTCTGGTGTTTGTTTTGTTTTTTAAATATGAAATGATCGTGTATTACATGTGAGCAGAGGATTTGACAGGTGGTGTAACTCCTTAGTAGCTAATGGAGAAGTTTTATTTTATTTTACTTTATTTTGGGATTGTATAGAGATTTTTTTTATTAAATCTTAGGTGGATAAGTATATTTTGAAATATATTATGAATGCATGAATATTTATATTTAGGTTTATTATATATTTATATTTAGGTGGATGTTACACTAAGTGTATGAGAAAGGGAAAAAAGTAAAATTAAATTAAAAAGAAATTTAAGTATAAAATATAATTATGTCATAATAAATATTTTATTAATATTTATGAAACCTACAATTTAGTTTTAGAAATAAATAAGATGGAACATGATAATATCTTTTTAGAGAAAATTTTAAATAAATCCATCATAATAATCTTAACATGGGTATCGATTATCATTTCACATCGTTCACAAACATTGATACTACATCATATCGTACATAAATATTTATTCAATTTAATTTAAATTCATCTAATTCATACTGAATAAAACAAGTAATTACAATATCTATTAAAAACATTTAAACTAGCTTCCCTTACCTCTGTAGAGTAGGAATACTCAAAGGAGTTTCGAAAAACCTAAAATCACGGACAACCTAACTCTGTTCAAGAATCTGATCGAACATTCTTGTTCTACTCAACGCTATAAATTTAGGGATGACCTCTGATCGTCAAATTGATAAGGAAGGAAGGCGGATTTCTAGAGAAGATGCAAAGAAATTGAGAAGAACAACTTTTGAGAGAAAGAGGGTTGGTAGTTTTTATAAAAATAAAATAGAATATATCTTATTAGAGATAGTTGGTGGTTGTTATAAAAATAAAAACTAAATAAGTGATTTTTCTATTTATTTAAACTATTTTGTTACAAGAATTATCCAAGTGTTATCTTATTTATTTCTAAAACTACATTTCAAGTTAGTTTTTATTCAAGAACTATTTTCTAGAATATTATACTTACAAACAGACTAGACTTAAAACATTTTTAAGAATAAAACATTTTTAAGAATATGCATTATATTATCAACAAAACTTTAGCAACTGATACCAGTAAGACTTGACATCCATCTCTTAAATAATTATGTAATAATCGTATTTCAATAATAATATATTAGTATAAAATAGTAGGATGCTGTTATAGGCTTTTTTCTCATTTTAGTGTATTTTTTCACATTAATGTCTAAAATGGACAAAAAATTATTGTTTTACTAAAATGGACAAATCTTGCCAGCTAGATAGGATTTCAAATTAAGAAATCCTTCCAGTTAGGCATGATTTCAAGCTGGTCAAATAGAAGTAACATGTTGCCGATTTTAATTAAAGACATAAATTAAAATCGTTTCTCTATGTCCAATCATTTTTTAATTATTTCGCACTATGTTTGTTACGTTTAATAATTAAAAAAATTAATCATAATAATTAACTCGTAATAAAAAAATAAGACATACAAATTTATTTTAAATTAAAATAAAATAATATAATGATAATAATAAGAAGAATTTTAATTAAATGTACACAAATTTAATTTAAATGATAATAATAATTATTGAAACAATAATTATAATTAAATTCATACAAATTAAATTAAAATAATAATAATAATAATATTTAGGGATAATAATGATAATAATAATATAATGATTATTTTCTAAGAAATAATAATAATAGTAATAATATTCTAACAAATCTAATTAAATAACAACAGAAATAACAATTATTATAATAATATTATAATAACTTTTATAAATGAAGAAAATAATAGTTGATAATATAATATTACGGTATCAACTTTTATCACTTCATAATAAACCAATATCATCAAATTATTATATTTTCACTTATCATGAAAAAAAAAATAACAGGTATTCTAACCAATACAATATCAACTATTATTTTTTTATTTATAAAAGTTATTATATTATTATTGTAATAATCATTATTATTGTTACTATTTTAGTTAGATTTGTTAGAATATTATTACTATTATTATTATTTAGAAAATAATCATTATATTATTATTCTCATTATTATCCCTAAATATTATTATTATTATTATTATTATTATTATTTTAATTTGATTTATATGATTTTAATTATAATTATTGTTTCAATAATTATTATTATCATTTAAATTAAATTTATCTAAATTTAATTAAAATTATTCTTATTATTATTATTTAAATTAAATTTATATGAATTTAATTAAAATTATTATTATTATTATTATTACCATTATATTATTTTATTTTAAAATAAATTTGTATGTCTTATTTTGTTAATTATTAAACGTAACAAACATAATATCAAATAATTAAAAAATATTAGAAAAATAATTTTAATTAATATTTTAATTGAAATAGCCAGTATATTACTATTTAACGTGAAATCATGTTGATTGTTTAATAGTTAAAAAAGTTGATGAAGTAGTGGTTTTTAAAATATTTTGTCGGTAAACAAGAAAACAATTAAAAATATAGAGAAAAAAACTAAAGATTTTATAACAATTCGAATAAACTAACTTTATATCTAGTATCAATCAATTAAATTTTAGAATAATTTTTTTACTTTCTTAAAAATGTTGAGATTATAATTACATTTTACATGCAATCACATTTAAAAAATAATGTACATACAGTTCTTCTGAAGAACCATCCAAAGAAAAATATCAAAAAATGTAGAAATATAATGCATCTAACTACACCAATCATATATATCAAGAGTTTACAAGAATTTAAAAAGATATCACCTCACAATAATAAATCACAGAGATGTAGAATTATGAGTAATTAATCAAGAAAATCATCACACATCCTCCAACATGTCTTAGAAGGAAAGAGAGTTTTTCGTGGTGTTTGAAAGCTTTTAGGTTCACTAGTCTGCCTCTTGTGATAAAATTGTTATCGATAATCACTTCTAATGCAAAATTTAAATTAAAACAAAACTTCTTGCATGTTGAATTATTTATTATAGAAATTTTATTTCGCAAGGAAAATTTTGTAAAATATAAAATGTATGTTTTATAGGTTATTTTTTTTCCTTACAATAATCCTGTTTCAACCTTATTAGAAGTTTCCTTGACCAAACCTTAGGAATTGTGTGATTTATGTGAACATAAGTGTTATAGCAATATGGAAACTTTTTTATTTTTTTAATTACAAAAAATTATCTTATTTCATCAAAATTTGTACGATAAACGTGAAAACAGAAAATAATAAGAACAGCAAATTTTATTTTTACTGTTTCTTATATAAAATTTGAAAATTAAAAGACAACGAGAAAGTAAGGTGATTGAAAGTAAAATAAACAAGAAAATGGTTTATCATGTGAATGAGTTTTGTAAACAAAAGTTTATGACATATTATTTTCAATAAAATCCATTGGTCAAAATCAGACTGATTTTGCAGGTATTAGGACAAATCAATGAACAAGAATAGCTGACATGTGATAGTTCAGGTTGAGCTTTTAAAACTTTGCATAACTTGCAATACGTAAGTGTTAAAATGAATTGAAACCAACAAAAAAACCCTACTCCAAAACTATAATGAACACATTATTAGCAGAACATGATTTTCAGTGTAAAGTAAGAAAACATGTTAATGGACAAATTTCTTTGGAGAAGCTTTTGAGTTGAGCAAACAAAAAGAAAAGAAAATTAGAATCGAACATATATCTCAATGTGCACTATATATCAACAAATTCATCTAATGTTGATTAGGGTTTTATTGTCAACCATCGGAATATAATGCCACATGTATATTGTAACTTTTTAGAATTTTAGTTCTCAATAATTTTTATAAAATTGATTCATAATATATAATATAAATATAAATATTATTTTTTTAAATGATATTAAAATCTATTTCAAGAAAATTTATTAGATCTATTATATCATCTATTATTATCAAACTTTTGCTGATAAAAAAATCTATTATTATCAAATCATTCATGCATATTTAATTGAATTCATACCCCACAATTTTAGTCATAAACTAAAGTATTAAATTGAAGATTTTATATAGATGACTAAAAATATACAGTTAAATTATAACATATGAATGAATGTAAATTGTGTTTTTGTAGACAGATTTTATAAGGCAGAATGATACTGAAAATTTACTTTTAATATATAAGTTATTTAATAATTGTATATTTTAATTGAATTATATTTATAATGAATATGAATATACTTCTTGGAATTTTGAGTGTAGATTTGTAGAACCCCAAAACCCTAATCATGACCCAAGTTATTCTAGTAACAACTAAAATTACGGACATATTTAATGCAAATAATTGATATTATTATTGTTATTAATAAAAATGTGATGCAAAGATTAGAAGGGATAATTTCTTTTATTTTATATTTATATTGATCTATATCTTCTTATATGAATAGATGTCCCAAAATTTTTAAATTATTAGCAGGTTATAAATATGTTAGATAGTATAATCTCAGAATTTATTTTGATTTATGCAATTAAGATATGTATGCTAAATTATAAAATTTAAAAATTATCATGAATAGTATAATCTGAAATATATTTTTATATTTAAAACTATATTATAAATTATACAATATAGAAATATATTACTCCAAGTTATATATTGCGTAATCTATAGATTTAGTATAATTCAGAAATTTTATAATATATTTATGAATTATGTAATCCAAAAATACATTATAAATAATTCATTATATTACCACGTTCTGTTGATATGAAAATACATTCTAGATTATTGAATATGTTTATGGATTTAGAAATGTATTATGAATTATGCAAATAACAATTACAAAGAGAATAAATACAATCCAATTGTAAAAATTGAGCCCATAAAAAGTTGGGCTAAAAGAATATGAAACCTAGTATGATGATAAATATTGGGCCTTTTTCTTCCTTCGCCTTGAAGATCTCACTCCATACTCCCCCAAAAATGCAAATGACCAAATTGTTTCTAATGATGTTACTAACTATTTTAATAATGTTAGTAATATTATATGTCTAATTTATCTAAATGAAACTGAAATCCGATATCATAAATAAGGTTTTAGGTACGAATTTCACAAATGATAAAAAGTAGTTTAGTTTTTTTTTTTGTTAAAATTAGTCATCGATAAAATTGAGGAATTTTTATATTAATAAAATGATTATCTAAAAATTCACTAAATTTAATTTTAATCAAATCTAAGGCATTACAAAAGTTTTTTTTTTCTTAAATCTCACAACCGTTAAATCTCTTTCACAATACTAAAGTTGTCTCTTCTACATTTTTTCTTAATCTTAAATTAGTAGCGTGAAAAATGTTTAGTTGACTTCTAAGTTAAAAAAAAAATGTTAATCCTTCAATTATTTTATTTAAATCAAGAGATTTATGTTTTGTATTGTTGAGAAAATAGATTTTAGAAGATTGGATATGGAAAGTTCAGTTGTTTAGATTAAGGATGAATGATGAAAAAATAATAAAAAATTTATAAAAGTTTGTGAATGATCTTATAGGTGTAGTTGATAAAATATTTTTTAATGAATGAAATTATAATTAAAATTAATTTAAGATTAAATATAATTAATTTTGTTGGATATTATTGATAAATAATTATTTTAATTGATAAAATTATAAAAAGTATCAATTATTTTAAAATTAAAATTAAAAATTAAGTTATTATTATTAATAATATTACTATTTTATAAATTTATTTTGATTATTATTATAATTATAATTTTATTATTATTTTACAATTTTTTTATTTTCATTATTATAATTATAAAATTTTATTTTATTATTATTTGTAATTTTTAATATTAATATTATTGATCTTCTATTTTTCTAATTATTTTATTTTTACTAATATTTTATATTTTATAATTTATTATTTCTTATTTTATCAATATATTATTATTATTATTATTTTATAATTTTATTAAATTCATTATTATATTAAGTATTGTTATTATTATTTATTATTATTAATTATATTTTTATATAATTAAAAGCAACTTTCTTCGCAATTCTTCATTCTCGTGATTCCCTCTGCAGAACCAAACATGACCTTAATGAGACAATTGCTAGTTAAAATAGTGAAATCTAAAAAAGGAAAAATATTGAAATACTCTTTATTTATAGATATCTAAAACTCCAATTTCTAGTCAATAATTTATTATTTTTAACTAATAATTTAAGAACACGCATTGTCAAAATAAAACTCTTTAAAGTTGAAAATATAAATAATTATAAGCGCTGTATTGGAAAAATCATTAAAAAATACTACTTAATAAATATTAAATATGATCTTCAATGATATTTTCAATTATATTAGGAAAACATTTTTAATATTTAATATTACCTAATACTTTATTTATTTTAAAATACTTTTGACTTGTTATTAAAATTTATAAGTTACAACAAGACTCTGTAAGAGGGAAAGAAAAAAGGGAAACACTTTATTTCTATACTTTTGGAACATGTGTTCATTAAAATAATCAAAATCAAACCTTTAAAATTATATCTTACAATTAACACTAACTACATTTTGGTACAAGAAAGTTTTATGTTCATAAATTATGATTGTTGAAATTGTAACTTTTCAAAATGGTAAAAGTGTATTTAGAGGTTATAAGAGTTGTGATGGTCAATTTTATTGGTGACCTTACTCTTTCTTAAGATGACATTTTTTGGCCTCAAAATCACTGTCACCAACAACTCCCTAATAACTACAAACATTTTCAAGAAAAAATTGGTCCAAAATATGGCTACTCATTCATGGAAAAAGTTGATGAAAGATAAATGATGGAAATAGGAAAGATAAATAGAAATAAGTGCAGAAATAAATAAAAAATTAATTTAATAAACATTAAAAATGAATGAAAATATATAAAAATAGTAATTAATAGGGTTCATCCTTCTTTATTTTATTCTTCGATCAGACACATTTGAAAAATTATTTGTACCTTTCCAGTTTTTTGTAAAGTTTTTTTTTTTTAACTATTTGGGTAATACAATTTTCTAAAAATAAGAAAAATATCCTTCAAATAAATATGTGTGATTTTTTTTTATAATAGTCTTTATATGAGTTGGTTCCTATTTTCCATAGAAATGACAAGTGAATGGAGGGTTGTAAATCGGTTTAGGCTAAACTTGAGAGAAAATAAAAATTAAATTAATGAATTTTTATTGATTGATTTCATAATCTAAAATTCAATTCAAGTAAGAACTAGTTTGTTCACATTGAATAAATTGAATCTAGTTATATATAATATAACTATATACAATTATGTTTAAGAAGAAAAGAAAAAATCACATAATTTCATTTAAAAACTTCTCCCACACAATTTAACTATAATTATTAAAATGTCATCACTCAAACGTCTATGAGGTAGTCTATGAGGTAGTGTAAATATAAAAAAAATGATAAGTTATTTTTTCTTTGAGGAGTTCAATGATGAATCAATAATTTTACCTTTTAAGTAATATTCTTGAGTCTTTAGATGAACTCTTTTACAAAATATGTTTTATGTGTAATATATGTTTGTGATTGATATACAAGTGATGAAGTAAAATAAATATAGATTAATATATATTTCTACATGTGAGATGTGGGATGAGTATATATTATAAGTACATGTATGTGAGTATATGTATGAATAAGGTAGATGAATATTTATGGGTTAATTTTTAATTTTAGTACAATTTTATTGAGAAATTTTTAAAATGGACAAAAAAAAAATATGTAAATGGATAAATAGTGTCAAATGAGCATGATTTCATTACGAAGAATTGATACAACTTTGGTTTGTCAAAATTAAAGTCATGTATAAGAAGAAAGACTTTTGTGCAATTTTAAAATCATACAAAATAAAGACGACTTTTGTACAAAGTTGCATTGCAATGAAGTTGTGTTAGGATACTTTGCTTGGGTGCCATCACTTCTATTTGGAAAATTTTTTTGTTAGTTTTATGTAATTTTATGAGAGGATGTATAATGTTATGAAATGAAAAAAGTTATACATGAAATTACGAAATATGTAAAATGTAATGATTTGATAACTTAGTAATTGATATAACATAACACTATAAAAAAAATTTAGAATTTTTTTATAAATATAGGTAAGTGAACTAAAAGTCTAAAATATAAAAAAATGCCTAAAAAATAGTAAACTATTGCATCTTATAATCAGGGATTGGGAGTCCACAATTTCCAAAAATATATCATTTACTAATAGTTTTTTTAGTATTTTTAATTTTTTTTTATATTTTAGACGAATTCACATACCTACACTTGTAAAAAAATTATATATTTTTTTCGGATATTTCCTTATATCTATTAGCAATTTGTCAAACCATTACATCTTAGATATTTTCATATATAATTTGTAGTAGTCATTTTTGTATTGTATAATTTTAAATTTGAACAAAAATTATGTTTTTCTTGCATAATTTTAAATTTGACAAACTAAAGTTACGTCTATATAACACAATTTTTTGGTAATAAAGAATTAATGTTCACTTGAGCGTTTATGAAAAAAGAATTGTCTATTTTAAATGTGAAAATAGAAAATTTCTTAATATTTAGTGTTTTGTAAAGAATTCCTGTATAAATGTTTAAAAAATTATCTGAAACTACTGTAAATATACTACAACAATAATATTTATTTTTTAAAAGAATAATTTTGTATATAGCGTTATATTTTTGTAAAATCCGATATGTCTAACATAATGTAAAAAATTGTAAATATATATATATATATATATATATATATATATTTTTATATGTTTATAGTTATGTATAAAATAT
>Ga0209700_101316_pt1 | contig 50956 bp, 16 predicted proteins | sample SiratroredBW_FD_187528 | JGI IMG/M metagenome (GOLD analysis project Ga0209700, IMG submission 187528) | Root nodule microbial communities of legume samples collected from California, USA - Siratro red BW (SPAdes) (version 2) | ecosystem: Host-associated > Plants > Roots > Nodule | place: USA...
TTTTTATTTAAAAAGTCAAAAAAAAAAAAAAAAAAAAATCTATACTAGTTAAAGAAGAACATTGGACTTGCGTCCTAAAGAATAGAAACTCTAAAAACATATTTTCTAAGTTAGTAGCGTTAGTTGTAAAAGGCAAAACGCTATTAGCATCGACTAACCTAATGCTAAGTGAAATATTGAAGAAAAATTTATATAAATTAATTATAGGTATGGTTGGCTTAGCCAACTATAGGCATCTTTACATTAAAAAAAAAAAAAAACTTATTCATTATAACATCAACTAAGCCAAACTTAAAATGAGCAATTTAAAAGTTAAATATGATATATATAAATGTAGAGTCACTTGGAATGATATTATGTAAATGCAATTTTTACATTAATTTAATAAAGCATTAGTTTAATTTATGAATTTAGGTTTTAGGATTTATGCTAATATATTTTAATTAATTTTTTAGTAACATCTCCTTAAACATTCTTTAATATCTTTTTAAAAAAATATTATTATTTAAAAAAATCTCATTTATCTTGCTTCTATTTTAACAAGAAACTTATCCCTCTCAAAGTAATTCCATACATAAACTATAAGCCACACAGAACTTGAAAGTAGGGGCAAGAACATTAAAATCTAAAATGTCGTAAAAGAACACAAAAATTGACAAGTGATCAATGTTCGTAATGGTACAACCACACACATGGTTTCAAAATAGGAGGAAACCCAAACCGGTGATTTGAGATTCAAGTCCACTGTAGTACAACTTAGGAAACAAATGCAACGAAGAAGAAATTTGATTTATGATAATAATGCGCACAATATGATATAAGCCAAAAGTAAAAGAGATAACAACAACACCACAATACCAATATAAGCCAAGTCAATCCACACATCAACAACAACATGACCTTTACTCAATCACATGAAATAAGAACAATAAAATTAGTATACTGGTAAAATAATATGTACAAGAAAGTGATCTTCACCTACTTGTCATCAAAGTTTTATGAGTACATTCCATCCATTTCTCATCATTCCCTTTGTTACTTAAAATATTTTTGTTTTTTTGTGGTTGGAAAGGAACAAGAGAAATATGACATGCTTTAACTCGACAACAACCTTTCTCTCTTACTAATTCTTAGGACCTTGAGTTCTGAACCACCTTGAGTTACATGTTCCAAGTTTATTGTCACTTGTCACATTGTACTAAACAATAACCCACCACCGCACCTATGGCTGGAAAAAAATGGAAAGGGGAATGATCGAGATCAGCACAAAGCCACGCACCACCAACACAAAATGCAATTTCAGTTGAACGGTGGTCCTAATAGTGCTGTTTGGACTTTCACAAGAGAGCATCAACTGCTCTTTCATTTACCCTAACATGTGCAAGATAATTTATTATATATAGTCCTGATTTTTTCATACTTATTTCCTACATTGCATAGAATTCTTTTTTGTGTTTCACTTTTTTTCTCTCTTCGATCAAGGGTAAGCTCACATTAATTAATTTTGGTGACTGGTGTCTAAAATATGAAATTTGGTGCAGACTGAGAAATGGAAGCGTACTACTGAGTTAATAACCACAACTGGAAAATTTTGAGACGTTGTTACTATCATCTTATAAAAAAACAAGAAATATATATGTCTAAATTAAGATTATATAGAGGATGAGTGTTATATAACATGACCTAATATAAAATAAATACAATTTACCAATTAGAATAGAAGAGAAACATAGTAGATAACAAAATCATTACTTCGTTTAGTTAATAGAGTTGCTCACACAACATGAATTTAAGGCCACTAGTTTAATTGGAAAATTTTTATGGTAGTTAATATGTGAGGTAGTAAAAAAATTAAAAATAATACTATGATATAATAAAGTATGTATATTTTTTTAATCAATTAAAATAGGATGAAATTGAATAAAGTGAAACTTATGAAAAGCACTCTATTACAGTTCGTTTAGTGTCCCTTTTTGTCCCCTTTTTTTAGGAGTATGATTGTCGTAAGTTCGTTACTCTTTCTTCTTTCTATTCAACAATAAAAAATATTGGAACAAGGACACTGCAGTAGTATTCACAAATCTACTTTGCTTCTTTTCATCTTATTTCATTCTATTTTATTCAATATTCAGTATTAAATTTGTAAATATACTCAAGTTCTATTTGTTTTTTTTTTTTCAAAGATCGAAATATGGGCCAATAAAAAACATGATAAAGGGTATTGTTTCTTGCACCCCCTGGCTTACTTCCATTACAATAAAATGTGTAAAAGACAAAACTAACCCTAACTAACCCCTGAAGGCGGAGCCGTGGATTTTCTCCTAGGTGGAGGTTATAGACTTCTGGAAGCTTTTTTATAAAAAAAAATTATAGATTTTTTGTAATTTGCACGGGTTTTTTTATGCAAAGAAAAAAAAAACTAAAAGAAAACTTAAGTACAAAAGTTACCAGAAAGGATAATGCTTGTTGGAAATGTTGTAGCATAGGACATTATGCTAATAATTGTAAAGTATCTTAAAAAGTAAATTATTTAGAGGATTAATATTCTAATAAAATATGAATCATAAAGTTAAGAAAAATTAGCTAAAGACGAAAAAAGTGGTTTAGAAATAGATGAATTAGAAGAATCTTTTCATAGAAAACCCTTTTCAGAAAAAAAAAATTGATTATTGTTTGAGACAAGGGTTAGGTAACTGTAGTAATTATGAACCAATCAACATATTAACCAAAGACTAAATATCAATGTTAGTATCAATTATTGATAAATTAAAATATTCACCTTTAAAAGAATAATTTTTACAGTAATTAAGTAACCTAATTAAAAGCCATGAAGAAGCACTGGAAAGGTAAACGCAACAAATCTATATTAGATTTAAAAGTCCGAGTTAACAAGTAACTATAAAAATTTACAAAAAAAAAAATCATAAAAGAGAAATTTAAATATTAAACCAAAATGATATCTTCTATAATATGATTATTAGATTATAAGGAAAAAAAATATCAAACAGAAAATAATCAAAGAGAGAGTAAAGGATAAGAAAGAGAAAAAATATTTAAAGATAGTTATATTAATTTATTAAACTTAATAACCACTCATAAATAGTATTGTGAAATAACTTTGGTGAATAAAAGAGAATCTTTTAATAGAATAGCCTTGGTAAGCTAATTAGATGATATCAAATGTATAAGAAGGTTTAATTCTTACTCAATATTGTAAAGAAACCTTAGAAAAAGTTAATAGTGTCAATGACTATAAAATGAATATTCAATATAAACTTTACAGTGTTAAAACATGTAAAAACTAATATTCTAGGTAAGGAAATGTGTTTTGAATTTATTAAACCACTAAGAACACAAGAGTTAATTTTACTATAATTTACAAACCAATCAGAAAAGTATAAATTTATTTCATTCTTGTATTAAATAATGATAGTATTCTTCTCTAAATTTATTTGTTTGTTCCTTTGTAAAGTTTGTGAAATACCAATGTCTTTTTTCTTTATTATAAGGGACTTCAAAATATTCACATGGCCCAGGATTTATCTATTTTAAAAATTAAATTTTTAAGTTAATGTGTTTAATATTTGTGTAGCAGTGGGAGTATCTAGGACACTCTGTTCTTTTAGATTCTTTATAAACAGGCTTAACTATTATTAGAAGAGTGATGTTATTTAAACGTATTAAATCTTAATTTACTGTTGACCTACTGACAGAATGTCCAATATCTAGATGGTTCTTTTTTAAATATTATCCGTGATTCTTTTATTTTTAAGGATGTTGATCAATTCATTTTTAGCCAAATGTCTACTCTATTGAATTATTTCTCTAACGTGAATATTATTAACTTTATCTAGGCTTTTTTATAATTTCTTCTATAATAACCAATCTTCTGGGATTTTATTTATTATTTCTTCATTACTTGGTATTTTTGGAATTTGCACTGAAGGTTTTCTAAGATTAATTTCTGTTAATATTGTTTCATCTTTGGGAATGACCTTAAAGTTGTATAGTTATAACCAATTTTTGTTACCTTATCATAAATTCTGTATATAATTTGCATTGAACCTAATAGTTCATCTACAGTTTCATCAGAAAGTTTTACATACAAATCTTTTCCCATACTTGTTTCATTAATCATTAAATTTTTTTTATCTATTATATCTTAATATTGGATTATTTATTTCTAATTTGTAGTTTGATTTAATAGCTACTAGAATGAAATTATATTCATAATTTTAATATAGATTGTTCAATGATATTAATAATTTTATTATTTTTGGTTCCCGGTTAAGTGTGCTTTAATATATGTATTTTGCCTATAACAGATGACCTGGTTTGTAAACTTCAAAATTTTTTTATTACATGTGTAAATAATTTTTTATCTATGCTATTTGCAAGTTTTTTTTTTCTTTAGTTTCATTTTTATTATAAGATACTAAATCATTTAAGTCTACTGGATTCTGATACGAGAGTTAAATCTAACATACCATGACAAGAAAATTAAAAATAGATTCTGATAGGAGAGTTGAATCTAATACACCATGACAAAAATTAAAAATATAGAAGTAAAATTAGAATAAATATATGCATAGATGTTAACGATGTTTAGTATTGATTACTCAATTAATATAATAAGTAAAGAATAGGATTGTAAATTAAATCAAGATTAATTGTTTGTATTATGAATGAGTAAAGGAATAATGATTGAATGAATTAATAAACTTGGGGTGATAAATTAATAGTAAAAGTATGAATTCAATAATAATAAAAGCTTTGAGATTGATTAGATAGTAATACTTTTATTGGTGTAGACTCTTAACCTAATTCAATATCATATTTTCAATATCATATTTTCTAAATCTGCATAAATAAAAGTTTTTTCAATCTGATTCATCTAGCATTGAAATTCATAAATTAAATTATCTACCTTCTATCCCTAGTCACTAGAATAACCAAATCAGCATTTAAGATCAGTTGCTATAAGCAGCCCTTACACTATAATCCGTCCATCCCTGAACTTATAATACATATAATGTGTCTACGTTTGGTTCTGACTCCAAAAAGTGTTTTTCCAGTCACAATAAGAATTCTAAAATGAATAAATTAAGATACAATGAAACCTAAAACAATGGTAATTGAATTCAATGATATCAACCTGTTGAAAGTGCATTTGAAGTTGAGAAATTACATCCAAAAGAAGAGAATTAGCTACGCATGGTAGCCATGAAAACACAAGAAAATAAAAAGAATGGATCTTGATTTCGTTGCCTCCCAAGTCTCCAAGCTAGATGATGGATTTCATTTTATAACTTTCGCTCCTTGCATTAGGACAAATTAAATTGGGCCGTTATGCTGTGATTCACGCACCAAGCATTAAGTGTCATTTAACCCAAGCCGTTTACATTGCTTAAGAGAAAAGTTACTTATGCCCCTTTCCTTAACTTTAGCTCTTCCCTCTTATTTCTCTTCCCATTTTACCTAATTCTCAACCAAATTTACTCTTTACAAAATAAAACGCATTAAATACGAAATAAATAATAAATAGAAATAAAATCTCTAATTAAAACATATTTAAATAATAAAATAAGAAACAAAATCTCTAATTAAACATAAATAACCAAATCATACCAAATCTTCAAAAAATCAAACTAATAATTAATATGAAATAAAATCAAGACTTAATTTAATTAATAACAAAATCAACTAAATTAATAACAAAATCAATTTAATTAATAATAAAATCAACACAAAATATTATTAAAATTACTAATAATTAATAGCTTATCAATAGAGACTGGTACAAGATTTAAAATAAAACATACAAAATAAAAACTTGAAACTTTGAATATCAAAACTTACATAACTTAAATTTGAAATGCACATAATGGGAATCAAAGTTTTTATCATAACAACAAAATTTATACCACATACATGCTTGGTGTATTCTTTACTTTTGTCTCTTCTGGTCTAATAAGTTTACTATAAAGGCATTCAAAATTTATAATTATTATTTTTTTTCTTTTTTATAACTTCATGAATTATAATGGTAAATGTTACAAAGAATTCGTAAAATATCATTACTTTATTTTTTATAACTTTATAAATTATTGTGACAATAGTACAAAAGTTATATAAGATATGTCTGTGAGACATTTTTATCTCTTTACATGGTTAACATGTTCATTCTTTTATGATAACATTGTTATTAAAATTTGTCTAGTTAACTTGTATCGTATTAATTTATGTTCACAATTCTTATTAGTTATACGTCTTAAATAAAACCTATTTTCATTTCATAGATATAGATTGGAGATACATTTTTCGTATTCTTTTTTAACATTTTATCCTAATTACTTTTTGTCTTCTATCATTATTTTATGCTTTTTAGTAAGAAGTGAGATTTTCTTTTGAAAATTGTTATCTTATTTTATTTGAACTTCTTCATTATTCTTGAGGTCATTTATTAAGTTTTGCTTTGTTCAGAATATTCAAATCAACTTTTTTTCATCATTTCATCTTTATTTGTTTGATAATATCTTTTAAGTCAACATCTTTTTATGGCTGGATGTACAAGTAATCTTATGTTGTACTCTAAGTAGTGGACAATGAAATTTCAAAAAAAAATTATTTTGTATCATTGTTTTTTTATTACTAGAAATTATTGTGGCAATATTATAAAAGTTATAGAAAAATTTTGTCTATGTTTAGACATTCTTATCTGTTCACATGGTTGACACGTTTATTTTTTATATCAATATTGTTATTGAAAATTATCCACAATTTATGCTGATAATTCCTATTGGTTTATATATATCCTTAATCAAACATATTTTCATTTTGTAAATATAGATTAGAGGTGTCTTTTTTAAAATTTTTTTGAATATTTTATTCCAAAATATTTTTTTTGAATGGTTTACTATGCATTCTTCTTCTGTTGAACGAAGTTTTGTGTGGATTGACGGAGAATAAACTTTTATAAATAATAATCATTTTAATTTACTTATAAAAATAATAATAATGAAAAATTATAATAATAATTAAAATAAATTTATAAAACTAATAATTTAATTATATAATATATTATAATAATATTAATAAATTTAGTTTAATAATTATATTTAATAATTTAATAATGTTTTATTTTAAATTAAATTTAAATAAAGTTAATATTAATATTAATATTAAAAATTAATAATAATAAAATCAAAAATAATATTTATAATAATAAAAATGATAAAATTGTAAAATAATAATAACAAAATAATAATAAAATTAAAACAATAATAATAATATTATAAATAATAATAACTTAATTTTTAATTTTTATTTTAATTTTAAAATAATTGATATTTAATAATTTCATCAATTAAAATAATAATTTATCAATATATCTAAAAAATTAATTATAGTTAATATAAATTATTTTTATTATAATTTTTTTTATTAAAAAATTATTTTATCAATTATATTTATTATAACACTCACAAACTTTTATAAATATTCTCATTTTTTCTTATCATTTATCTCTTCATCCAAACAATTAATCTTTCTTCTCAAATTCACTTCCAGAACCAAAACAAATCCTTAATCTTTCTTCAAACTTTTAATTCTGTAGGCTCTGGATTTTCTGAAGTTTCTGACATAGATACGTCATTTGTAGGAGTCTTTTGTCCATAGCATCCGGATAATTCATAAATCTTTTGATTTATATTTTCTCGTTGGAAGTGCTGGACGAGAGACGTCTGAAACCATCTCGGTTACAAGAAAAGAATAAAAATTCTTTCTTCAATCAATACTCTGGATAACGTGTTAATGGACCACACTGAGTCTACAAGTAACAGAGAAAAGCTGAAAGAATCTATTCTTTCTCAAATTCACTTCCAGAACCAAAACAAATCCTTAATCTTTCTTCAAACTTTTAATAAAGGTAACTTTGGCCAATTTTATCATTATTTTTAAAAATATTAATCTTCTTTCATTTGAACTTTTTGATTACTTTAAACAATTCATTACTTTTTGTTTTATTAAAAATGTTCAAATTGAATTTTTTTCTCCATCATTCCATCTTGACCTGGACCGGTCTGACAGTATTTTTAAGTCAATATCCTCGTATGGTTAGATGTATACTTAATTTCACACTAAAATTTAAGCAATGGACTTTAAACTTACAAAAAGATATTAATTTGTATCAAATGTTGAGTTTTAGAATAATCATGAATCTCGTCTACACAGCAAAATATGTACGATAGAGATTCAATTAAATTATAAAAATAATTTAACTTTATTATTAATTTTCATAATATTCTTTTATAATTTAATATACTAATTATTTCTTATATTTTTTTCATGAATTTTAAATTTAATTTAACAATTTATAATAATAAAAAAATTCATTTTTTATCGTATAAAAACAAGTAGATACACATGTCAGTAAGCTCATGTGTATCAACTAGTATTTGAGAATTAAAAACTAAGTCTGTAATTAAAATCTGATTGAAAAAAAAAAACTGCTGATTGGTGAATCTACATGAAGACTTTCATGCTACAAATAGAAACCAGCAGAGGGCCTTTATACTCCCAAACAACTTGCTTATCTGATAATACTGACATTAATTAAGCAAAACACCTTTTGAAAAAAACAATTATTTTCCAAAAAGAAAAATAGTCAAAAGTCCACATAGAAAGACAAGTACGCTCTGAATAGTAACTGAAACAAACAATGCTGGTAAGAGTTATCTTTGGTTTGGATTTTGTAAGAGCCATTGCAAACTCTGGTTTCTGACCCACCAACTGGGGTAGAAATTCTATGCTTTTGTTTTAAAAAATTGATTATGGGAGAGCGGCAAAAGAAAAGAAAAGAATTTGAAGTAAGAGAAACTGAAAAGGAAAGCTGAAAAGAAATTAATTCAAACAGAGAGAGAGAGAAGAAGAAGAATGGGGTCAAAGTCTAAAAGCCTATTCTGGGAAAATGACTCAACAGGAAACAGATGAATAAAATAAATAAAATAAGAACACGGGCAAGGTAAGGTTCTAACGCTCTCTTCACACCACACCACGCTTATATGCACTTTCTCTTTACTTCTCTTACTATATTTTTCTTCTTCTTCCTCCTCTCTTTCTCTGTTTTCTGTAGTCTCTATCTATGTTGAAGTGAAGCACTGAAAATGGAGCAGTATGAAATTTTAGAACAGATTGGAAGAGGCTCCTTTGCTTCTGCTCTACTTGTAAGACACAGGCACGAAAACAAAAGGTGACCCTTTTGCTTATATTCACTCTCATGAATAACATCATTTTACATATATATTTTTTATTTATTTATTTTTTGTATAAAATAGGTATGTTCTTAAGAAGATCCGGCTTGCTCGCCAGACCGACAGAATACGAAGATCTGCTCACCAGGAGGTTGTACTAACACCACCATTTATAAAAGAAAATATTTTTCTGCAGCTTCTGAAGTTGGTGTTTGTCTAGGGTTTATGTTTTCTGTTATTTACTGTTGCATTTGGTTTTTTATGTAATATTTAGTGCACATTTGTTTCTGTTTTGATGGTTTTTTGTTTTATAATGTGGAGCAAGATACTAACTTTGTCTTGTTTTTCTATTGCTGAAGATTCTTAGATGCCGTGTTTATTATTCCTTGTTTTTCAATTTTCAGATGGAGCTTATCTCTAAAGTTCGAAACCCATTTATCGTGGAGTATAAAGATTCCTGGGTAGAAAAGGTTAGCCTTAAAAAATCCATAAAAATGAGAACTTTTTAAATTTTATTGCCTTTTCTTATTTTGTTGTATTTTTGTTTACTGAGTTGCAATAGTATAAAATTTGGTTTATGTTTGACATACATGACTAATTTTGAACTCGAAAAGTTTAATGATGTTTTATTTTTTCATAAATGCTGAATTTTTTATCGTAGTATTGATGACCTTGATAGTGAAAAGTATGATAAATTTAATCAGTGGGTTAACCGTGAACTAATTAAACTGGTGCCTGCACTTCCAGGGTTGTTTTGTATGTATCGTCATTGGCTATTGTGAAGGAGGAGATATGTAAGTCATGATTTGCATTACAACTCAGAAGATATACGAGTACATTTTATCTTTTAGTTGTGAAGTAAGTTGCCCTACTATAATTTCTTTGCAGGACTGAAGCTATTAAAAAGGCCAATGGCGTACATTTTCCAGAAGAGGTTGGTCGCCCTAACAGCAATGCCTTTACTTTTAGCCTGACATGAATAATTTCAACTCCTATGCGAGAGTGTATGGAATTTAACTAGTTAATATCTATAAATCTTGTGTGTGCAGAGGCTCTGTAAGTGGCTGGTTCAACTGCTGATGGCACTAGATTACTTGCATGCAAATCATATCCTTCATCGTGATGTCAAGGTGAATGATTTCTCTTAGTTCATGTACCAAAGATGTTATGTTGCTGAGTATCTGAAATCGTTGAGGATCCATTTTATGTTGACCTTTTATCTATGTTGTTTTCAGTGTTCAAACATATTCTTGACAAAAGATCAAGATATACGTCTAGGTAAATGTGTTTGGACTCTTAATGAATGTGTTTGGACTCTGAACTGAACATATCTAAGTTTTAGTATGCTATACTTATTTTGTGTATGTGGATGCAGGGGACTTCGGTCTAGCTAAAATGTTGACATGTGATGACCTTGCATCCTCGGTGAGTGTTACAGCCAACCTATTTTGTTAATTAATCTCACCTGATATCTTAATGTGTTCTTGCTCTAAACTTAGGTTGTTGGGACTCCAAGTTATATGTGCCCTGAACTTCTTGCTGATATACCCTATGGCTCTAAATCAGATATCTGGTCTTTGGGTGAGATAGAGTTATTTTTTACTCGTGGACCTAGACTTAGTTACACTTTCCTTTGTCATCTTCAATTATACTTTCATTTGCAATTGACGTTTGTTGCATTTTAAATTAGGATGTTGTGTGTATGAAATGGCTGCTCACAAACCAGCTTTTAAAGCTCTTGTAAGTTTCTCTCTTTGGCTGGCTGTTTTTTAATGATAATGCCCTACTTGGAAGAGGGGAGAGAAGTAGGATGGATGAAAATAAGTTGATAGAGTGGGAATAAGTGAGAAACAAATTGAGAATTAAAGGTGTTTGGATGAAAAGAAATAAAGAAAAGATACAGAGAGAGATGAGTAGAAATATGTGAAAAGTAGTCCCACCATATTTAAAAATTATTTTTCTTCATTTCATCCCCTACCAAACACCCCACCATAATTCCATCTTCATTGATCCTTTAAACCAAACAATACCTAAGGGAAATTTGATGGGGTTACAAATTAATTTGAAACATGAAACATTATATTGTCGAAGACAACGTGAAATCAGTTATTTTCTGTCTTCTATTTGAGCAGGATATGCAAGCACTGATTAACAAAATAAACAAGTCATTAGTGGCTCCACTACCAACAGTGTATTCTGGTTCTTTGTAAGTCTTCTATTTCCTATTAATCTTTATCTATTTAGTCTCTTTATTTGTTTACATGGAAACAATAGCAAGTGTGTTGACTGTTATTGAGTAATAAAGTATAAAGTATCATTCCCTTTAGGATTAGATCAAAGTGCCAAACCACAAGTTATCTCTATTTGAATTGATAATCGGGAAAAAGAAGAAAAGAGAATAGGAATACAAAAACAGAACAGATAACATGTGAATAGGTCACAATTTCACAATGAATGTAACAACATTGATTACCATCGATGAGGGTTAGATTCCTCTCTATTCTTCTTCAAGGAATTTGACTTGGCTCTCAATTTAATTGATTATACTCTATTGAACATAAAAGTCACTACTACAGGCCAAATTCAATTCCTTGGCATTTACCCTTTGTGCCCACCGAGAACCTTAGTTCCTTAGATGTTCATAACCCAAACAAGAATGTAACATTTTTATGATATCACACAATTATTAAGTCTTACTCCTAGGCTTTCAACCACTATGGTGAAATTCCACAAGATCAAATGCAATGACCAATAGTCCATTTGAGAGATCGAGTTTAATTTTAATTCCTAAGTGACCAGTCCAAGAATTGCATCAAGAACTGAAGAATCGACTCAATTGAATGATAAAATCATGAATTAAGATTTAACAAATCAAATCACGTAATAATGGTATAGAGATTTCTCTTTACTCAACCCTGGATTTAGGGAAAAATATTAAAAGAAGTAAAAGCAGAGAGATGAGATAGAAATTATCTCCATTAGCGGTTTGATTAGATTGACCCTTGCTTCCTTAAGTTTGATCTCCACAAACCCCAAACAGATAAAAAAGTGTTTCCTGTGTTAAAAAGTGCTTTTCAATTGACAAGAGTGTCTTAACTGATTTAGGAATTACTATTATTCAATCCTGTCAACCGAGTATGTGCTTCGATTCCTGATATTAGCAGCTCCCAGATTTGGATATTTCTTATTGATTCAAACTATTGATCTTAATATAATTGTTTTTCACTTTTGCTGCTCATTTCATCGGCCGCATGTCCACATTCAGTGATATGATCTATGTAACTTATTGTGATAATATGTCTGTTTCTTCTTTCAGTCGGGGGCTCGTTAAGAGTATGCTGCGGAAGAATCCAGAGCTTCGGCCCAGTGTATGCTTTTTGTAGCTTATTTCTTTGTTTTTTGTCAAGATGTGAATTCCTTGATGAAAATGAGTTTATAAAATAATGGTGTGCTTACATAATCGTCTTTGACATAATTCAGTTAACATCATTTTGGTGGATTTGTTCAAGACTAATTAAGTGCAATTATTTTGGCAGGCTGCAGAGTTACTAAATCATCCGCATCTGCAACCTTACATTCTTAAAATTCACTTGAAACTAAATAACCCTAGAAGAAGTACTTATCCATTCCAATGGTCTGATTCAAACTATGTAAGGAGGACTCGGTTTGTCGAGCCAGATTCTGTTTCTACTCTTTCTGGTAGAGGCAAAAGATTGTCATTCAGCAATGACAGGGCATTGAATCCTAGTATTTCTGGAACTGAAGTAGGTTCTGTATGTTCTACTCAAAGAGGTCAAGGATTCTCCTCTTGTTCAAAAGAGAAACACTATGAACTCTCTGTTGGTTGTGTCCGTGAAGAATGCAATTCTAACAAGTCAAAAGACACAAAGTCCTCAACTGTTGATAGGATCCCAAGATTCAGAACAGCTAAGGAATATGCCACTCCCCGAAGGCAGACAATACCATCAAAGGCATCTCATACAGGTTCCAAGCGTGATTTAGTAAGTTCAAGTTCCACACTTTTCAGTACCTCCATATGTCAAGTGTTGTTACATGATGGATTAGTATTATTTTCCATGGTGTATGTGGATTTATTTGTTTTTGCTTGTTATCATTTCAGCTTCCATCATCTTCTACTCCAGGTGTTAAATTTACTCCACCATCTCGCAGAGCTTCTCTTCCACTCCCTGCCAAAACCATGTGTATGGCCACCCCATATAGAGCTAATGTTGGTCTTCTTCGAGGCATGGACTCTCCTGATGTTTCTGTGAATGCACCGCGAATTGACAAGATTGCCGAGTTCCCTCTAGCCTCTTGTCAGGATTATCTCTTTCCTGTTCGTGGAACTTCATCAACTTCGGCTCAGTGTTCTTCTGGTTCCCCAAAGAGTGCCGACTGCTCAATCACGAAAGACAAGTGCACAATCCAAGTTGTGGACAAAGTCAGTGTCCCTTCAAGTGTACAATCCCCAAAGAGTGTTGCTCCAGTTTCACATGGCAATGAATGCTCTGAGCATGCTGTTTCAAGCCACTTCTCTGCCGAGTGTTGCCAACGCAGGTTTGACCCCTCGTCCTACCAGCAACGTGCAGAGGCATTGGAGGGTTTGCTTGAGTTCTCTGCTCGGCTCCTACAGCAACAGAGGTTTGAGGAGCTTGGGGTGTTGTTGAAGCCATTCGGTCCTGAGAAGGTCTCCCCAAGAGAGACAGCTATTTGGTTGGCTAAGAGCTTCAAAGAAACTGTTGCCTAAGGTTTCCTGATGCACTTTTAGATAGTTAACAATAGTGTATATTTGATCAGTAGCTCAGCTTCTAATCTTATTGTAGTTGACATCATTAGCATTTTCTGATATGCAGCACTAGCACAACTAGTTTGAAGTTATGTTTATTACTAGTAGATCAAAACAAGGAGTGTTATTAGTGCAGTGCACCGCTCCTACTACAGCAGAGGTTTGAAGAGGAAGCCATTCGGGTCTGAGATTTCTCCAAGGGAAACAGCTTGTTGACCAAGGTTTAGAGATACTGTAGTGGTCCAAGGATTTCTGACGCACTTTTGTGATCATTAATTAACATGACTATAATCTAATGTAGAACAATATGTTATAAATTGAATAGTAGCTTAGCTTCTATATAATCGGATACTGTTCTTATTCTTACTGTTCTTCATGGCACTATTGGCATTCTCATTCAATGATGCGTTATCACCTCAATAAATCTATCGAGCTTAAATAACTTAAACAAGTCTGATAATATTATTCATATAAAACTTATGATAGGAATAAAAAGATCTATTATAAATCTGATTTTCACAAAATAACAATTTATTTACCTTAAATCGTTTTTATTATTTAAAATGACTTCAAGATGAAAACAATGTAAGAATACCACTGAAAAAATTAACTGCATATTCTTTAGTTCATTTATTTTCATTTACATTGTTAATTAGTACGCTATTTTATTTCTTACAAAAAATAGAGCATAAAAATATTTAATAAATTAAATTGTTTACCAAATAAGTATTAAAGAATCAATACATAAAGGATACAAATTTCAAGAGATATTTTTTTTTTATGAAAAACTCAATATGTAAACCAGACACTTATGTCATTTGATGTAAATATAGAGTTACATGTCAGAGCTCAGACATTTTATGTAAAAATGATCATTCTATTTACAAAATTGTCATTGCGATTATAATGTGCATGCATATTAGACATAAAACTTGTAACCTAATTGGCTTGTCTTTTACTAGAGACACAAGACAAAGAATACAAGAACAAAACGATTATATGTTGGAGATGAATTTCACATGTTTATAGTAAGAATGTAAGGAGAACGATCCATCCAAGAAAAAAAGGAAGAGAAGCATTGATAAATATTTCAAGAGTTTGAAGGTCTCGATGAAGTGGAGGAAAACATGGAAGCTATCATGGCTAAATTCATGAATAGTTTAAAGATATTGTTAAGTTACATAATTACACTTTGAAGTATTTTGTACATCAAGATGCTAAGGTAGAAATGATATTTCAAAGAAAAGGAGTCTAGAAGAAAACATATCAAAGTCATTTACAAGAACAAAGCTTTTGGAGTTATAAAAATAAAGTAAAATTTGAAAATAAAAAAGTCAAAACCAAGAGTCAAGGTAAATCTTTTTCGTAATCTAATTCTCGTCTTATGGATATATAAAAATTTTTCCAACATTTTTAATGGTTTGATCCATAATATAGTTAGTTAAAGGTTATATTAGGATCATTGCATCAAAAGACCATTTGAATGGATCTCAATATTCACTGGATACATTTACTTGGAGACTTACATACAACTTCATTTGTGAGAGTGTGCTGCGTCAATACAAGTATTGTAGACCATCCCTTGATTCTATCTATATTGGAAGGGAAAATGAATGTCCAATTGATGACATGTAGCTACTACATTTTGTTGACCACCAAGTTACAAGATTTACATTTTTTGTTATCCAAAAAATTATATATCACAATTCATGAGGTCTCATTAGACTTATTTTAGTGAATATACACGCCACACTATAACAACATAATCAATTGTTACATCTCAGTTTTTGATTCCTTTTGTGATATTTAATAATTATACCATACATAATATACTTGTTTAATAGACATTCTCTTGATTATTCTCCTTCAAATTTAGTAAAGTGTTTCTATGCTTCACTAAACTCCGAATAATGTAACAAACATGAACTGCTCATTAGCTTTTAATATGTAAGCTTGTGGATGACTTCCTAATATATTTGTCAACTTATGATTATAATATTCATATAATAACTTCACAATCTATCCTCCATCGTATCACTAGTATACCGTACAATTTAAATAGAAAATCACTTTTTCTTTTTTAGTTACAATTAACTCTAAATCCTTTCTTAACGTCTCTGTATGCCTCTGTTTGCCACCTCTTTTACAAGATAGCAGAATATATATATATATATATATATATATATATATATATATATATATATATATATATATATATATATATATTTTTTCTTTGTTGAACGTTTGTTATATTTGAATTTAGTATCACAATGACAAATCCAAAAATAAATATATAGTAATTATAATATCATGATGGGTTACTTATTACATTTTCAGTAAAACTACAATCTTCTTTATCTAATTCATTTGTTGTTGAATCACATTTCCTGATAAGAACTTAATCTATATTAGTCAATACATAAACTTCATTGAATATTTTAATCCAAAATTCATCATTCGTTTCTATAAAAAATAACTATTATTACAACATTTTAGATTAAAATCATTTCTAGCAAATAGTAAATATTCCAACTTATTTATGGAACATGTAATCTATAAGTTAAAAAAAGAAATTATGAATTATATAATATGAAAAAAAAGTTCAAAAATACACTTTCAGATTGACCAATCGTAAAGAAAAATATATTTCTAAATTCACCAATCCAAAAATATGTTACATATTTCACATTCATAAGTTAAAATTTGAATCTAAAAGATTTCCAAATAACATAATTTAGAAATAACTTGAAAGCCAATTAAACATCTACGCTCGAATACATTAGAAAAAAAAAATACAAAATGCTTACTCGAAGGAGTTAGCTAACTTCAACCCTTACAAATCCTTGACCTCCAACGATATTCTTTGTCAAATACAATATCCAAAGCAATTCGGGGTACAATGGAGGACAGCACAACAATGAAGCTTTTGGTAGGTTGAAGGAATTACAAATCAGAAAGGGCAAAACGTTTTAAAAGTGGGTGCAGGAAGTAAAAGCTCAGTTGAAATGGAGGAAAGCCCAATACAAATTTACATCGGAGCCCAAGCCCATAGTACACTGTCGTCCATGCCAGCGTCGATACTCTTTCTCTCTGTCTCTGCAACTGCAAGAGATGGACATGGAGATGGAGGAAGCAAATACGATAGATCTATACGAGCTTGAATACTCAGAGTTATGTTCGCCATCAACTTCATCCACAGTGGATTCCATAATGGAAGCTCTAGGGCCCAGTGGGCCAGGCCTCCTCGCCATCACCGGTGTCCCCAACGCTTCCAACCTCCGCTCACACCTTCTACCCCTCGCTCGGACCCTCGCTCTTCTCCCCCGCGAAACCCGAAAACTCGTTCTCAAGGTAATTCTACCTCTTGTCTATATGTGATCTCTCAATGGAATGTTCTGATTCTGATTCATTGTTGCACTTAAACATCAACCTAGGGTTTAGGTTTAAAATCAATTCAGTTTTGTAGGGATGCTCATTGTGCTTGCATTGCGTGCTTTCTTCCTAGGAGCATAACTTAGGTGGTGACGTTCCTCTGCGAAATCCTGACAGGAGTGTGTCCTCCTTTGCCATGCAACTGAAATACGCCAAATCTCCACTTGTTGAAAAACCAGTTAGCGACTGCTGTGCTACTGAATTCGAGAATCTTGGAAGTTGTTTCCAAGAGCTAGGGTTTTGCATGATGGAGCTTGGGCTTTGCCTTGCTCGAATATGTGACAAGGCTATTGGTGGCAATGAGTTAGAGCTGAGTTTATTGGATTCATGTGGGGCTAAAGGGAGACTCATTCATTATCATTCGCATTTAGATGCTCTTCTCCTTAAAAATCATGAAAGGAGCAGAGCAACAAGCAAGAGACGTGCTGGTAATGTGAAACCATTGGAAGGGTCAGAGTTGAATTCAATTGCCTGTGATGTGAATCCTGGTGGAATTCATTCACATTTGTGGCAACGGTGGCATTATGATTATGGTATATTCACTGTTCTAACGTCTCCGTTGTTTATTCTGCCATCTTATTCAGAGGCAAGCGAAACGGAAAATCCGTTTTCCTCATCTTGTTTTGATGAATGTCAATCGCCAACTGGGCATACATGCTTGCAGATATATGATCCTAATAGGAAAAGGGCCATCATGGTGAAGGCCCCTCGAGAAAGTTTTATCATTCAAGTTGGGGAAGCTGCTGATTTAATCTCAAAGGGGAAGCTTCGTGCTACCCTGCACTCTGTTCATAGACCTTCCAAGTTTGAAAATTTGAGCAGAGAAACTTTTGTTGTGTTTCTGCAGCCTGCATGGACTAAAACATTCTCTATCTCCGATTATCCTCATTCAAATTCCTCCTTCAATGGGTTCCATAGTCAGTGTTTAGTGGCTTCGGATGAGGAACAATTGCAGTCTGGACAGGATAATGATAATCTAAGTCAAGAAATTAACAAAATAGTTCCCCCTCTTTCGTCACGGTTGAAGGAAGGGATGACTTTTGCAGAGTTCTCACGTGAAACAACAAAGCAGTATTATGGTGGTAGTGGTTTGCAATCAAATAGGTGACCAGACTATGGTTAGTCCTGTTTCAAATTATATCCTGTGTTAAAGATAGGGATTGATAAGCTAAACCTCACTCATTATGTATTACGGTACCTTCTTTTGGAGCAATCATATATTTGCCAAAAAGATAGACTGTGAAGGACTACATTTCATTTAGTAGAATGGTAATATTTTTGGGGAGCTGCTCAACAATGGAGAAATTTGGCCTGCTAGTCTTGAGAAAATGCCTTTTTGTTTTCCATTTCTTATTTTAATTTTATAAATTATAAAAATTGTTACTTTCTATTTGTTTTATAAGATTCAAACAGGATATGCTTTTACTGATCTCTAAACTGATATTCTAAAACTGAGAATAAAGCAGTGAACACAAAAAATAAGAAAGACTTAAAAGAAGAAACAAATACTCCTATACATTATTCTACCTTTTTGTCTATTCCTCTCTTCTTGTCCCTTTCATACTTAGATTATGCTGATTCAAATGGTTACCTGCATGTGCCATGCTCGATTTTGTACCTAATCCAGGACTCAATATAGGAATTATAAAAGAAAAAGAAAAGAAAACGGCTGAAAAAGATGACCTGATCACGCAACTGAAAGACTGCTTTATTTTGCAGCTGCATTTAATAAAAACTCTTTCGCCCTTATCACATTATGTCAGGAAGTATCTGCCAGGGAAGGTTCTCTTCTCGGTCTTTAGCCTTCATTGATTCCTTAACTTTGGCTTAAACTAAAAACCTTCGCACACATTCACTATAGGAACTTTACACGCACATATAATGATATGTGGATGTATAATTAGCCTTGAAACAAATGTATGTGGCCGTTCTACATCAAGAGGTCCTCTGGTAAAGAAAAGAAAAAAATCACTTGTGATTTTCTTTTATGACGAGGCGGAAAGTAAAAAAAGAAAAGAAAAAGGGAGCCTATGTTAGTACCACGAAGTAGCCACTTCCGTAGGTCTTGCTTTTTCATTCCTAGTGGTCCTGAAGGGTAACCAAAGTTGACCTAAAAAAGCAAATGTGGGTAGGAATAATTTTCTGAAAATAACCTGAAAGCACATTTGAATGCAATTGGAATTCAAGGGGGAAACAATCGTCAAAAGAATTGGAGGCAAAAGGAACAATATTTCCACCTTTTGTCAGTTATGAATCAAAGTGCTCCGAAACCAAAAAGCTAAGGCTGTTTCTCAGAGTCTTTTTCTTTTTTTCTTTGTACAGAGAATTATGAGAGGGGGGGGATTGAGATCGTGTTTATGCCCGTGGCCGAAAAGTAAAGAAAACAGCAGCTTATGAGTGATGACGTCTCTATGCACGCGCAATTTAACACAGGTCCTCTTCTAGAACACAGTTTTCTGTCCAACTCAACAACGCTGGAAAAATATGTTTCTGCTAAAACTTGTTTGGACTTAACCTGTCGGCCATGGACGTTACCAAATCCTACGACAAGAAGGAACGACATTGTCTACTGTATAACCCGACATTCCCCTCTTAAAATGGTCCTATTATAAACCCATCAAATTGGCTAGTAACGTGCATATTTGGTAATCTTATTTCTACTTTTCTTACTAGATTTCAAGATTTTTAATTTTGTGGGAACTGGATCTGGCTACAGAATTTCAATTTGTTCTGTAAGTAAGAAACTACTTCACTCTCAAACAGGTCCCTGTTAATAATTTTTTAATGGTGCAACAGTTCCTATTCCCTTAAGTGATACGATTTGTACGTACACAAGATTACAAATTTTACTAACGCTATTATTACCTTACCAGAACTTGCCCCTAATCACAGTGCTTTCTCTTTTTGTCTTCTTCATTATTAAGTTCCTTCTAGACTCTAGCCCATTAGCCAATACTTTTGTGTTTAGTCTCTCCTTTGGGAAAAGGGTATATGCAGCATTCGACTAGATTCCTTTGTCCTTAATTTGTAATGATGTATTAATAATTTAATGTTATAAGCCTGGTCCACCACTATTGTCACGTGAATTGAATTGCTATAGTTAAATCATGAATGATGGTGAACATTATTCATAATTATGGCTTGGTAATGATAGGTGAATGAGTCACTAATCATAGCTCAACAATATGTTCAACACTGATTTTTAAAATGAAATGATCTTCAATGGCTACTCTTCGTGATATCAATTTAATAATGTTAGGATCTGCGAGAGGAGCTATAAAGATTGTGTTAGAATGGCAGTTGTCACCAATTCCCCCTACGCCCTAGTCTCTGATATGGAGCACAATGCAGAAAACAGTACTTTATTTGCAGTATGAATTTCACAGCAAAGTACTTCACATGGTGTTTGACCAATCCTCACTGCCCTTAAGCCACTTTATCACCTCTGCTAACCGGACATTGCCTCAGGACATTAGCATTATCATCGTAAAATGTCTGAGTGCAGTAAATTTTTTATTTCAAGAGAAGAAAAAAATAATGCTTAATTCTAAAACTCAACTTTTTTTGTCATTTTCTCTTCACGAAATAAACAAATATAGCAGATATTCTCTTTCACCTTATTTCGTGGCAAAAAGAAGATAAAGAAATAGAGATAATGACCGGAAGTAGGAGGATAAAATGAGTCTATTGGCTACACATGAAATAGGATAAAAGAAATAGAAAAATAACAAATCCTACTCAAATTTATTTCTATTAAAAAGTGACAAGAAATGAATGATAAGTACTTTATGGCTTTTCTATGATTACATAACTGATTTTGCATAATTTTGTGTTATGAGATGACACTCATTTACATTTTGTTTTGTAGGATGACCTTACATGGTGTGTCTCTTATTTTGATCTAATATTTATTGTTTCCTAAAAACCAATCTACTCATTCACCTTGTTAGTTAACTATTTACTTGGGATTCTCTCATCTCTCTGTCTTTTTATTTATATTTAATTAAATACCCCGAAATTTATCCTATATCTTATTTATTATATTCACATATTCTTTCCTCTTTATTTTTATCTATCCCGTTAATGGAAAGTTTTTTTTTTTTTTCAATGTTAACAAACCGCTAGAGCAATTCCAATAGAAATTAGCTTAAGTGGTTAGAGGTAAAAACAAATTCTTTAGTTTGCAATACAATTACACAAAAACAATTCTTGTATGAGGATGTAGACTAGAGAAATAATTTATCGTCGCTTTTAATATAAGGTGAATTTTAGATAAATGTAGGTACGTGAAGTTCAACCAAACAGGTACTGAAATATTATTACCTTTCTACCACAAAGTGTAAAGATCTATTTTAAGTTCTTAAGCAATTTTACGATTAAAGCGTTACTAATTTTCAAATCCGAAGTGTGTATAATAAGCCCCACTGAAAATGACTTCAGAACAAAAAGAAAATGTACCATTAGACATGTTCTTACACACTCCTGGTTCCTCAAAGATTCCACTACATATACCACCCCTTAAGGAAACCAAACCAAGCCACCTCTCCAAGCTTCAAACTTGTTAGACATGGAACCCAAGTTCACTATGAATTGTGGCCGAAACGAGTTCCTCAAAACCAGAACTGCTACTCATTTGCCAGAGAGCCCAAGAGTTCCAATGGAGTTTCTGTCAAGATCATGGAGTGCCTCTGCTCTTGAGGTCTCCAAAGCCCTTGCACCTCCACCACCTTCTTCTTACACACCTTCCAAGCCTCCCATTATACCCTCTTCTGTCACCAACACATTTTCCCAAGAAACCTCTTCTGCTAAGTCAGAGGAACTCTCAGCAACCATTTGTGGCAATGCCAACCAGTTCTCTTTTGCTTCCTCCGCTACCTCACAGCTCGTTCTTGACCGCATTATGTCACAGTCAACTAGAGAGGTGTTCACAGTCTCACATTCTTGTTTTTTCATTCAAAAGCCACTTCATTTCTTTTGGTTCTCAGGGCCTTTCTCATTTTGCTTATTTTTGAGTTTTGTTTTGTTTATATATGTATCACCCCGTTTTGGTTTGAACATGACTGAAAGTGTGATGTGTGAGACAGGAAGTGTCGCCATTAACGTCAGGTAGACTGTCTCACAGCAGTGAACCTTTGAACGGTGGTGCTTCTTTAACCGGGACGGACAGTCCACCAATCTCTCCTTCTGACGAGTTTGACGATGTTGTCAAGGTATCTCTCTGTTCCTTTCCTCTTTCTTTTTCACCTAGGTGGGGCCCTCACAAGTACAATAATATTTTTGTTACTATTCTATGCCTTTTGTCCTTGGTGCTCTTCCCAATCTCACTTTTGAATGCTGCTGTATCTTGCTTCCTAAAACCATGCTACCTCTGTAATAATGCATTTCAGTAGTTAAATTTGAAATGCTGGATATGTTTTAAATTAGCCTTAAACATAGATTTGAACACGTTTAATTGATTTTGAAAATATCCATGTGGGGGCGTTGCTATTACTTTTGTTGATTTATTATGAAAAAGATTGTTTACTATTGTCTGTACTTACAGAAAGTTTTGTAAGTTATATTATTTTTAAAAGGCACACTTTGATTTTCTTTATCTGTCTTTAGTGCCACATTACTTGTTTTATCATTTTTGTTTCATGTTTATGAATAATCAGAAAAGATTTTCTTTATAAAGCTTGCATTACATTAGGATTTAAGAGGGTTATTATCATGTTCACCTGCCATGTAAAACAGTAAAAATAATTTACAAAAGAAGGGACTGATTCACCTGCTAGTGTGATGACTCGTTTTAGTTCCCATGGCTGCATGGAACAAATAAGTTATAACTATGTTCATAGCTCTTGGACAATAAATTGCACATTTATGGTGGCGTGTGGTGCTTGCTGCTCATGGGTTTTCCATGAGTTAGGATAGGATCAACTCTACTTTATTTCACCCGGTGTCACACCTAAAGAAGGGGCTAGAGCCTAAAGTTGTGGAGGGGTTATGACTTTTCATTTAAAGCATCAAAATTTTGAACTTTGGATCGAACTGTTGAAGTGGGTAATGACGCACGCTACTGTTGACAGATATGGTTTCCAGTTAACTTATCTTACCAGCCAGGTGATTGTCTCAGAAAAGGACAAAGATTTTGCCTGTCCAGTGTACCTTATCTCCACATTCACGCAAACAAAACAATCTTCTCATTTTGGAATTTTTTTCCTTGGCAGATAGAAAAAGTTCAATTTGGCCTTTTTACTAGAAAGAAACCAAAGCATAGCGTTGGCACAGGAAAAAAACTATAGGATTTATTCTCGCAAGTCCAATATATGTCTAGTGTTCTTTATCACAGGAACCATGAAATGAAACATTACACAGAAACTGATGAAAAGCACATGTTTGGTCGACTTAGATTCTTCCTAATCATGCCGAAATAGCAATTATGTTATTTTGTAATGGATTATATATTTGATTATAAGTCCATAATTGATTCTGAATTTAAACAATTTCAGATAATTTGTACATTTATAGAAAATTTTATATTAAAGTTTAATCAAATTTTATTCAAAATCAATTTAGCCAACACTCTCAAGTGGCAAGGTAAGTAACCATGAATAACTGAACAAACATTCTCTCGATTTGAGATGGAACAATCTTATAATGTTAAATTGGTCCAACGATGGAGAATAATAATGTTAGACTTCATTTATCTACTGCAGTTTTTTCGGGCAAACAACTCCATTCACCCCTTATTCAGTGGTGGTCGAGCCATGAGTGGTGCTACAGGCAATGCCACTCCTAGCTCCGGACCCAAAACAGTTGGAAGATGGTTGAAAGACAGAAGAGAAAAGAAAAAAGAAGAAAACAGAACCCATAATGCTCAACTTCATGCTGCAATTTCTGTTGCAGCCGTAGCAGCAGCAGTTGCAGCTGTCACTGCCGCAACGGCAGCCACCTCTGCAGCTACCAAGGATGAGAAGATGGCCATGTCTGTTGCTTCTGCAGCCACTTTAGTTGCTGCTCAGTGTGTAGAGGCCGCTGAAGCAATGGGAGCTGAGAGAGATCACCTTGCTTCTGTGGTTAGCTCTGCTGTCAATGTCCGTTCTCATGATGATATCACAACACTTACAGCTGCAGCTGCCACAGGCAAAGTTTATTACTGTTATTATGAGGAGTTTCATGATCATATATATACTAAGAACTTTTAGAAATTGCTGTTGACTAATTAGGAACAAATTTATCAGAACTCCGCATAATGTTAAGCTAAATAAGTTGCTTCAGCTGTAAAGAATCAACTAGGATCTGTAGTTTGATTGTTGATTGATCCCTTAGTACCAGAAGGAACTTGTATGTACACATTGGTTACGAGAGATAGTTAGCTAGTACTAGTCATGTTATGTATTTTTCTCTCTTTGTATAGCCACTTGAAGGACTTGAATGTGATCCTTTAATGTGCAGCTCTACGTGGGGCAGCAACCTTGAAAGCAAGAGCACTGAAGGAGGTGTGGAATATTAATGCAGTGACTCCATTAGAGAGAGGAGTAGGTATTGGAATATGTGGTAAAAGCAACAACAGTAATTCTAGCACCAGTGATAGTGGGGAGATTATGAACGGTGACAATTTTTTGGGTGCCTGCAACCAAGAGCTCCTTGCTAGGGGCACTGCATTACTCAAACGGACTCGCAAAGGTAATTTCAGTAACTAAGCATATGGAATTTTTCTCTTATTTACAAGAATATTAAACTCAATTTTGGTAATTGTTGTAGGTGATCTTCACTGGAAAATAGTTTCAGTTTATATACATAGAACAGGCCAGGTATTTATTCTTTCAAAAATTTATGAGATGGAATTGAGTACTTGTCCATTCATCACAATGCTAGCAACAATTTCAGGTAATGCTGAAAATGAAGAGCAGACACGTTGCAGGAACTATTACCAAAAAGAAAAAGAGTAATTTTGCTAGACTTCCTTCCATAGCAAGCCATCAAGCACCTAACTTTATTTTGCTGCCATAAAAACAAGTCATAAGTTTTGGTTTTAATTATATTTGCAGATGTGGTGTTGGATGTGTGCACAAATTTACCAGCGTGGCCAGGAAGGCATCTGTTTAATGAGGGTGAAGAAAGAAGGTATTTTGGATTGAAGACAGAAGCAAGGGGAGTTGTGGAGTTTGAATGTAGAAATCAGAGAGAATATGATATTTGGACTCAAGGGGTTTCTAGACTTCTTTCCATAGTTGCACGCAGACAAAACGTAAATGGGGTTTGAGCAGCAGACCTAACACTCCCACATCGGCAAGAGATTCTGTTTCTACTGCTTCATTGTTTAAACCATATGTATGTATTTAGCTGTATTTTACTTTTATTAACACAAACTTATGGATTTTGTAACTAAAGAATGAACAAACTACTTATTGTCTCCCTTGTGGCTAAAATGCAGATATCAAGTCTCCTTGTTGCCAGGGCCACTGTTATGTTATCATCGATAGTGTTTCATTTTTTGCTAAATTTTTGTGATTGGGGAGGGCTCTGTAATGTTAACTGCTGCTAAGGATTATGTTATAGTCTATAGACCATAGACAGGTGCTTATATTCACTGGTGGCCAATCTCGGACAAGTGCTAAATTTTCTCCAGTTCAGAATTAGTGACATACTTTTAACCAAGTCTCGAAATAAAATATTAATGTAAAGTAACTGCCACATTTATTACCAATATGTGATTTAAGTTTAGGGTTTACGATATATATATATATATATTGGAGTGTTACAAATTCAGTTTAATAATTATAATAGTTTAGTTTTTAATATATAAATATTTCATTTAACTTGTAAATAATTTATTTCAATTTAATAATAAGATTAATTAGTTTAGTTTATTTTAGTCAAAGACTAACTACTAAGTTGAGCGCTTTATCCTCGTAATAGAGTTTAATTAATTAATTTTTTTTCTCCATTAGCAAGCCTATAAAAGAGAAAAACCCTTTAAACTTGTAAAATTGGAAAGAAAACTCACTAAACAAAGGAACAAACTTACATGAATTAATTTTCACAAGGAAAATTTGATATTGGATCATAATAAAGTCGCCACGTACTCTACTTCTTGAGTTCTGCTTCATTTTCCTTTTTATTTTATGTTCAGGGTGATATGTAGTTATGTTTGATTGTTTTTTAAATGATAAGTTAAATAAATAATTGTCATTCAACATTCAAATTATAATTATTTGAATTTCCTTCACCAATTTTGTTTAATATTGAACTTCACATTCAACACTTACAATCCAACAAATTGGCTAAAAAGGTAAAATTTTATTTCTTTTTTTTTTATAATAAAACAAGATTCGTAAGCTTTTCAATCCAGATGTGTATGTTATAAAGCTGGTATGCATGATTGGATGGCACTGGCCAAACCAAAGCAGCATGCTCACGTGGTAGATAATATATATATATATATATAAAATTTCGTCAACTTATTTGGTATTTACGGTATGGAGATATTAGATTGTTGTGCTTTGTGTATAGTTTCATTTACTTCGTACTTTCATAGGGATAGGGATAGACGGTTTGATCAACTTATTTAAACTTATTAATGTCTTTTTGTGTATTATTTTTGTATATTCAATACAATATACTAGTTGAATAAAAATATTATATATTTATAGAGTGAGTATAGATACGCGGCAGGTGAGTGGGTAAATGGTATTTACTGAACTTAATAAAATAGGTACGAGGTTGTGTGCGCATTTATTGCCTTGTTTGTTCAATTTATTGCACTTTTTCCATAAATTCGTGTATGATGTGTGCATAGGCCACCTATGGACGATTGCCAGCTACTACAACCGGATAAAGTAGAACAGACAGCAAAAAGGAACAGTTACATACAGTTAAGTGCAGAAATTCATTGCTAATAAACTATTTATGAACAACTTTGACAATAATCCATTGTACAAAATATACCTTGCAAAAGAGTAAGCCCCAGAGATTTATTAATCACACGATCGAATTCGTTATCTCGGAGCCACCCTCATCCCCCACAGACAACAAATAATCATCTAATTATCAGCGGCTCTAAAAATAGTGAGCAGAGATAGGAAGAGATTGATGATGTCCAGATACAAGGAGACCGACGCCCAAATGAATTCATCATACGAATATCTCTTAATCAGGTTGTCTGTGTCGTATACGATGTACCCACAAAATATAAGGGCCGCCAAGCATCCATAGATCATCACAGACAACTTACCCAATGGAAACAGAACCTGAAATGCCAGGAAAACAAAATGTTACATTGATACCAAAATCGATTCCAATCGCACAGTACATATGAAGCAACTACGTTCGAAGATTAAAATACCTGAATCAGAGCAAAGACCATAAGAACTAATACAGCACCAAACAAGAAGGGGCCAAGAAAGTTGAAATCTTGGCCTCTCCTAGCAGCCCAAAACGTGTAGAGAGTCAGACCAATAACCACCACAGCGGTCAGTATTACAGCTTCCAGAATAACTTTCTCTGTATCAAAAAAAAGAAATCAGGACTACACACAAATAGCCATTTTTCAATGAGAATGCAACTTAAGCAGAAGCCAAAACATACAAGAGCGGTTTTATTTCACATTGCAGAAATACTGTAGTACTTCAGAAGTTTCCATACAAGGAAATAATCCAATTTTATGAATCCAAGTCATTCTTAACTTAGAGATTAGAACTCAAAATCCTAATGTAACGACGAAAATAAATTTTAAAAGGGCCTTAACATCCTTCCAGTCCTCAGAAAAAACATCACCAACACGTTGTACACACGTAATGATATAGGGTCAACATCACTCCAATTCCTAAACGCAATTCACTTTTGTACATTGATCCAAATTAGAGCCACGCACGTAAAATATTAACCAAGCAGACCAAACTCAAATAATGTGTTTTATTCAAAGGAGATAAGGAGAGGATGCAAGATTTAACTGAAGGTGGGTGGGAATTTTGAACTATTATGACTATCTTATTAGTTACCAATTTCTATTAATTGGAAGTATTCCCCTTTGTTGCTTATTAATCTATACTAGAAATCAGCTGGCTAACTTCAATAAAATTTTTGCATCGTAGTCAACATGTTTTCCATCCACAAGGCTATAACTTCAGACCTCGCTTAAAGGAATTTTGTGATCACTTCTAGAAATAAGCCACATTGTCAAATAAATCCCAAATTGAAACCACCCACAATAAGGAATGCGAGTTATAATCTCGATTAAAATCAAAACAACGAAAATAAAATCTAAAGAAAAAAAAAAAAAAGAAAAAAAAAACTAAAAAAAAAAAAAAAAAAGAGAGAGGTACCGCTAGTAAAGGCGCAACTCAATCCAACGACAAAGGAAAGAGATATAGTGAAAAGCCCTAGGAGTAGGTAGTTGACGGGATGCTTCTGGTAATAGTAGTAAAGTGGACACAACGCTGCAATTGCAAGCAAAAACAAGACAATAAAGGCGTCAGAGATAAATCAGAGGAAAAGTAAGCGACAGAATCGAAAGCAATTAGGTCAGGAGACGCACTAATGAAGGGGACAAAGATAAGAACGATGTAGAGAGCCAATCCGGCGCCGGTGGTGGCGAAGAAGACGCCAATGGGGCGGACGGTGACGACGACGGCGCCGATGACGATGGTGACGAGCAACTGGATGGCGATGATGGAATACACTTTCCGGATGAAGGACCACCGCAGTTCGGGGCTCTCGAGCATCATCGGATACAGCGGCCGCGCCCCGCTCTCCAAATCCGTTTTCCCATATGGCTGGTTCCACATCTTCTTTCTTGTTGCGACGAACTACTGAGAAAATCGAGAGAAAATGGAGACACAATTGCTTAGGGTTTTCTTTTGTACCTTGCGTGCCTGGAGTGAATTGAATTAGGATCAGTGAGATTTCTTCTAGCGGGAGTTACTGATAAATAAAAACCTCCGTGGTGCGCGTGCGTGCAAATTCAATGGGTCAAAGAAACTTCGTGAGCCTTCGCATATCTTGTTACCGAGAACGTCAAACGTCGTCGTTCTGAAACATAGGGACACGTGGAATTCTCTATGTTTGACACCTGTAGGATGGGAACGTTCCAGATTTCTCAACGTAGTTAGCAGTCGGAGTAACTTGAAAGCATGTTATCCAAGTATAATATAGGAATATTCTTTTCTAAATTTCTTCGTTTATTTTTTGTCGTTCAATAACTTCATAAAATAAAATAAAAACGAAATTTTCAGAAAAAAAAACGATGTTTTAGTTATAGAAAAAGTTCATGAATATAATTTTCTGGATTTCTTCGTTTATTTTGGTCGGTCAATAGCTTAATTAAATAAAATGACAATGACGTGGGAAATGAAAACTTCAAAACAAAGTTGTTTAGTATCGTGAGTTTTTTTAAGGATAAAGCGGGGTAGAAGAAGAAGAAAAAAAAAATATTATAAATTCCTTATATTCAATTATGCACATAGTAGAGTCTAGAAAAGTGGTGGAATTATGAAAAGTGAAAGAGATAATGGTTTAGATGTGACCAAACTTCCCTGCCATTTCCATTTAATCATATCACTTATCCAATTTAGCATCAATTGGTAACAGAAGCTTAGCCAAAGTAATCGAATATTTTAAGTTCAATAAATTAAACTCTCACGAAAGCACCAGAAAGAACCATAGCCAACCACGCAAATGAAGGAGAGAAAAACCAAACAAGTTTTTAATTATAGTTTAATAAATAAATCAATGAAGGGTAGATTTGTCTTTTGCACCACACTTAGCCTATAAGTAAAGGATCGATATGTCTACTACCAACCTTTCTTATTAAGATATGAAAGATGGAAGATTTTTAATAAATTAGTATTGGGATTATATTTACTACATTCTTTACTAAATTTAGATAAAGTTTAAGTCTGTTTTACTAAATTAAGAAATTCATTTTAATCAAACTTTTTTTCTGGTGAAGTATTAATGAGATTTGAATGAAACAATTTAATGATAAAAATATATTTAAACGAATATTATGGAATGTATCATTAAATTTTTTTTTGCTTATATAATACATAAACAAGATGAAACGTTAAAAGCTTCCCTAATAACTAAGTTCGATTTTATGTTTGGTCTTACGAATATGGAAAAAATAATAGTAGATACGATTAAGAGTGATTACATAAATTTTTAGTTGGATGAAAAACAATCATTTAAAAGTCAATAAATATTTTTGTATTTATAATATAGTAATAAAATATATACGGTTAAAGGAGATTAAATACATCCAATTCATTTAAACAGGTAAATATTATACACAGTTTAGATAAAATATTTTTTTATTTCGTTAGGTAATTTATTAAAAGACTTAGGAAACCATTATTCCGCATATCCTAAACATGTGCATTTGTAGGTCTTGATCATTGCTTGAAGTTGAAGGTTAGGTTTCATGGATTTATAGGCATATAGTGGGTGTCTGTGGGGCTTGGGTGTTAATGGCTTACCCTAAATCTAAACGCTAAAGGCTTCAATGACTTAACATTTAGTATGTGAATTTTGTATGTTTACATTTTATATAATATAGTTTTGTATATGGGTTAGAGAAGTATCTTTTTTGAATATATATCTTTGTCTTATTGAAAATAAATAAATATGTGTACTTTTTATAATAAAAAACAAAATAATAATAATAATAATAATAATATATATATAAAACATATATTGAATGTCTCTTTTTGTAGTACAATATTATAAGATCCTTTTCAATTTATAGCTAAAGTTAATAGGTTAAATTTTATTAATATGGTAATGTTATTTTCTGTCTTGCTATTTAAATTTTTAAAACATCTATCATATTTAATTGATATTTTAATTGTGTAAAAACAGTATTAAAAAATTATGTAACTATGAGTTTTAAAAAATGTTATTTAATTATTTTAAAATAAAAGTAATAATTTAATGATTTAATTTATTAAGTAAATAAATAAATAAATAAATTATTCTTAGTTATTAAAAGAGAAGTTATTTAATTAAAAGATGACTCAAAAATAAATTATCAATTTTTTATATAATGATATATTATTATTATTAATGGTTTTTACCCATTTCAAATATGGCTGTCCATGTAGAGGATACATACGGTCTATAAAATAAAATATATATAAAAATAAAACACTTTATTTATTTATTTATTTGTCAATAAAATAAATATGATTGGAATTTTGTTAAGCAATTATACACATACTATAGAGTTAAGCAATTATACTTGATAACACTATTGAAAATTCTCAAACTGAATCTGGGAGTGAAAATCTGAATATAAATAAATTAAAGGCAAATATTTTTTAAAATTATAAAGGATAATATTTATTTAGTAAATAAAAGATAAAAAATATTTTTTCTATTAATTTATTATTCCATTTTTTTCTCACTTATCAAATTAAAAACTATTACCTAAGATATAGAGAAAGAAAATGAGATTAAAGGGATGCAAGTCTTTTGAAAAACGAAAATGTAAAAAAATATTTATAAAAAACTGTGAGATTCAAAGAAAAAGAAATCCACATTATATGACAGTAATTTGTAAATAAAAGTTAAACTATTATGGTCTTAATTGACTTTTGCAAACAGTAACCACCCCAATCCGACTCGTATTTATTATAATGATAAAGTGATAATAATAAACATAATACATGTTAATAATCAAATAATAAATATTAGTAATATTTATTAATAATTTAGAAATATGTCTTATTTTATTTTTCTTCTATTTTGCTTCAACTAAACAATGTTTACTATATTTTTCACTTAAACGTACTCTAGCGTTTTCTCATACACTTATTTTAAATTTATTTATTTTCTCTCATTAAACACTATCTAAGGTGAATTTCATTTTAATATTCAAACTATTTTTTAGTTTCTGTTAAATACAGTGTTAATATGTTTGACTTTATTTTCAAATACAATCAGGAATAAAATTGGTCTGAAAGTTCAATTGATTTAAAAAATATAATAAGATAATTTTTTTTTTAACTTAACATGATTTTGCTAATTAAAATTCAACACACACCTAAATCTTTACTTGGTTAAGAAAAATATTATATATAAAAAGGAACTATGTTTTGAAAACTGAATGGGTTAAACCATTGATTTAAAACTTACCGTATTAATTAAATAATATATAAAAAAACATAAAAATATAATTTCATAACTTTAATAATACTAAAAACTAAAAATAAAATATTATAAGTTTTAAAATATACAAACAAATTACAATAATATTTAGGTTCAAGATTTAATAATAACTAATAATATTATTATTTAAAAATTAGTGAAAAAGATACCTCTCATGTCTCTATATATTTTAGAAATATATAAGTAATGGTGGTTACACGTGGTTACACGAGTTATAATTAACTACAAAATATAAATATTAAATAATTTTTTATATACTATTATAAACTTTGAAATATAATTAATGGTAGAATAAGAATATAAAATATATACACTAAAAAAGATAATCCTTTTATATATTACAGATTCTGAAATTAATAAAAATGCTCTATTTTTTATTTTACATTTAAGAAAAAAAATCAAAATAATATTTAAAAATTACTTATCATAAAAAAATTATTGACTTTTTTTTATTCGTTTTTGGAGCGTATAAGTGAAAGCCGATTTTATAATTTGAATGTATCAAACATTATATCGATTTACTAGACTTCAGTTAAGCAAATAGAGGAAAATAAGAGTAAAAAATAATTAAAATTGACAATAGAGCAGCTTATGTTTTTTCTTATTATCTATTTTATTAATATACTTTTTTTCAGTTTTTTCTATCATTTTATTTCTCTAAACTCTAAATTTTAAATAAAAGCTACGGGGTCCTATTTAATATGTAACATTCTTTTATTCTACAATCATACAAAATGGACAAAATTATTAAAATGATGCAAGGAATGAAATCATAGGATAATAACACGATTTCTTAAACAAAAATTTATTTAATTAAAATTATTGTGAAAATCATGCTTTTCGTTGCACAGTAGTATGTCGTTGGATTTTAGTTGACTTATTTTAAATCTAAAAAGTAAATTTGGAATCTCTTAACGTTTAAAATAAAAAAAATGAAAAAAAATTAAAAATAAAATTAAAAATAACCTCCCTAATATTTAACGTAAATTAAATTGTAACATCCTAACGTTTAAAATAATTAAAACTAAAAAATGAAATTAAGTTATAACCTAACGTTTAAAATAATTAAAAAAATGTGAAAATTGTACCACATATGTAATTTTAATATTATTATTTTTAACCAAAATTGTGTTATATTGACCAATTTCAATTAACGTATTCTAAATTTAATAAATAAAGTTGTAACTTCCTAACATTTAAAATAATTAAAAAAATTATAAATAAAATTAAGAAGTAACCTTCCCAACGTTTAAAATAATTAAAATAAATTAAATTATATTATCTTACGTTTAAAACAATTAAAACTAAAAATAAGATTAAGTTGTAACCTAACTTATAAAAAAATGGAAACAAAAATGTCAAAATCGTACCACATATACCATTTCAATATTATTGTTTTCCAGTTACTTATTACGATTTTAATTAAAATTAATTATAACATTAAACTCTTCTAGATTCTATTTCTCTGCAACTTTCTTTGGAAAAACTTTTAAAAGAAAAAATAAGCACTTACAAGATAATTCAACTAAGGGAGTTAGTATTACAATTTTTTTCAGCAACAGGATTAAAATCTTGTTATTATTCTACAAAACCCTTCTCCACTTGGATAAAAAAAATTTAAAGATTTATTTTTTTCAAAATAATAGGCCTGAAGTTCAATTCTACAAATATATCTGTTTAAAAAGTGCATAGATACGTATACTGACCGTGTAATTTGTTTAAACAATCGTTTTATCAAAACTTATTTACAAATTACTTTTCGTAAAAACTTACGATAATGACATAATTTCTTAAATCGAAATTAATTTAATTAAAATCAGAGAAAAAATGGTGCTTTCGATGCACGACTTGAGTGATATTGGTACAGCCACACACAATCTTAGTTAGTGTATTTTAAATTTAAAAAACAAAGTTGTAACACGCTAATATTTTAAAAAAATTAAAAATAAAATTAAGAAGTAACTTCCTTAAGATTTAAAATAATTAAATAAATTAAATTGTAATCCCCTGACATTTAAAATAATAAAAAAACGAAAAAAATTAAAAATAAAAGTAAGAAGTAACCTTCTTAATTCCTAACGTTTAAAATAAATTAAATTGTAACTCTCTAACGTTTAAAATAATTAAAACTAAAAATAAAATTACGTTGTAACGTAACCTTTAAAATAATTTAAAAAAGTAAAAATGGTGCACCAATTCAATATTACTATTTTCAATCAAAATGATTTCACCTTAGTTATTTTAACTAAAATGACACTACATGTGCACATAGTCAATACTAATAAACATTAATACGATTTTAATTAAAATTAATTATACCCGTTTAAGTCCCTCACAATTTCTACTTTTTTGAAACTCCCTTCTGAAAAAATTTTGTACAGAAAAAAATGTATTATTTTGGTATCTTTTGTCTAAAAAAAATAAAGTTAAAAGAAAAATTAAGCACTTACAAGATAGTTCAACTAATGGAGTTAGTATTACAATTTTTTCAAGAACATGATTAAAGTTTTGTTATTATTCTACAAAACCCTTCTCCACGTGGATAAACAAAATTTAAAGATTTATTTCTTCAAAATAATAGGGCTGAAGTTCAATTCTACAAATATATATATATATATATATTATTTGTTTTTAAAAATTGCATAAATACAAATACTGACAGTGTAATTTGTTTAAACAATCGTTTTATCAAAACTTATGATACATGATAAATTTATTAATTTTCGTGATAACAATGCTAAAAGTTTTTTGAAAACTTATTAATAATAAACTGTGTAAGATCTTTTACATTAAATTTTGTCTAGATTTTATTTTTGAGCATTTAGAATAAATTTATTTTTCAATTAATATATCGACTTTAAATTAAAAAGTTATATTATAAAAGATAAATCATTGTCAAAATTTTGTAAAGTACTAACATGGTTTTTCTTGGGACAAATAAAATTATTTCAAAGTAACTAAGCCAATTATTGATTGGTTGAAAGAATCAAACAAGACATCATTTTCAGACGAGGAATATTTGGGCGTTTGTCATTGGCATTGGAAAAGGACTGCGAAATATCTGTCATGCTCCTGTTATTTTTCCTTTTTTATTTCAATTGTTTCGTCACTTGTTTTTGTTTTTAGTTCAGTTTTTTTTTTTCCCTTTCTATCAGCGGAGTTCAAACTTTTATTCTTATTGATTTTGGTAAGTTCAACTTCCAACCAACAGTGGCTGCAACTTCTATGCTCTACAACTCCAACGGAAGGAAGGGAAAAAGTAATTCACTTTCCCTTTCTCCAGGAAAAAGTAGAAGTTTGACAAAGTCGAAATTTTTCAGTTAGATTCTCCCTCACTTTGATTTGAACCTATACTCTTCATATCGTGTTTCAAATCCTTCATTTGGTTCTGCAGATTTAACCCACAGGTGATGTTGCCCTCCATCTCTCTCTGGCATTTTATGCGCTGATTTGGATTAACCACTACAATTCAAGTGGTATTTTTTTTTTCTTTTTTGTGATGTTGGGATCTTTCTTAGCCATTTGGCTTTCTTTTTTTTGTTTAGATATTCATTGCTTAGTGCTGAACTGAAGAGGGTAGAGTAGAATTATTAAATGGTTTCCCTTTTTGCATGAATAAAAATTTTGACTGAGATTTTGTTGGTTGATGGGGTAACCCATTAATCCATTTTTAGGAAAGACCGTTACTTTGAGATCGATTGTTCTGTTGCTTCTAAAAGGGGAACACAAAGGGGAAAAAAGAAAAGAAAAGAAGTGATTTTGCTTTCTGGGGTTGGGAATTTTTTACTTGAGGGTTGTGGAATGTGACTTGCAGGCAGAAGCTGCTCTTTTCTCTTGGTAGGTCTGCTCCTTTCGTCTGCCCCCAATTTATAAAGGTTTGATTTGGAAGAGGAAGCACTATTATAGTGGAGATCTGGGACTTGTTTTGTCTCTTACGCCCCATGAGGACTTTCTTCACTGCAGAATCATGTAAAGAAGCACATCCTAATGCTTTAAATCCACAATCCTGGCTCCAAGTTGAAAGAGGCAAGCTTCCCAAGTTGTCATCACAGTCTTCCTCTTCATCAATGTAAGTTCTCAGGTCAACATTTTTACTTGAAGCGTAGCTTTTTTTGGCCATTTCGTTGAATTAAGTGGTTTACTGTTAACTGCCACAGAGAATCCCTAATCAAGGTTCCGCAGCCATCTATACTCCCATTCTTCAAGCCTGTTGATTATGTGAAAGTTTTAGCTCAAATTCATGAAGAACTTGAGCTCTGCTCTCCGCAGGAGCAGTCAAATCTGTTTTTGTTACAGTACCAGGTCTTTAGGGGCATGGGGGATGTTAAACTGATGCGGAGAAGCCTCCGGTCAGCCTGGCAGAGAGCAGACACTGTTCATGAGAAGATTATATTTGGGGCATGGCTGAAGTATGAGAAGCAAGGGGAAGAATTAGTTGCTCAGTTGCTCACAGCTTGTGGTAAATGTGAGAAGGAATTTGAATCCATAGATGTAGAATCTCATATTTCTTTTGATAAAGTTATAATTTCCCAGGATAGTGTTTCCGTGAATGGGAACCACACTTCAGAACATGTAATCTTTACAATCGGAGATGATAAGATAGTCTGTGATAGGCAGAAGATTTCTGAACTTTCAGCACCATTTCATGCAATGCTAAAGGGGTGTTTCAGGGAATCGCTTTCTGAGACCATCGATTTGTCTGAAAACAACATCTCTCCTTCAGGTATGAGGGCAATAAGCTATTTTAGCTTGACGGGCAGCTTGCTCGATGTCCCTCAGAACCTTTTGGTGGAGATATCAGTTTTTGCAAACAAGTATTGTTGCGAAACACTAAAACTGGCTTGTGATAGAAGACTTGCTTCCTTAGTTTCCTCCAGAGAAGATGCATTGGAACTCATGGAATATGCTGTTGAACAGAATTCATCTGTCCTTGCGGCTTCTTGTTTACAAGTTCTTTTACGTGATATACCCAGCTGCTTGAGTGACAATCGGTTTGTGGAGTTATTTATTCATGCAAATAGGAAGGAGTTGGAAGTCATGGTTGGGCCTGGTATATTTGCACTTTTTTGTTTCTTAAGCGAAGCTTCTATGAACCTTAGTTTTGCTTCAGACACAACAGCTTATTTCCTGGAACGGTTGGCTGATTATGCTGACAATGACATGCAGAGACTTCTGGCATTTCATGAATTGGGATGTGTAAGGCTCTCAAGGAAGGAATATGATGAAGCCTGTGGTCTTTTTGAGAGGGCTGCAAAAGAAGGCCATATTTATTCCGTTGCAGGTTTAGCTAGACTGGACTCTATGAAGGGTGAGAAGCTTTTAGCTTATCAGAAGATAAGCTCAGTCATTTCTTCTGGTACTCCACTTGGATGGATGTACCAGGAAAGATCACTATACTGTGATGGTGATTTGAGGTGGAAAGACCTTGAGAAAGCAACCGAAGTGGACCCGACTCTTGTATATCCCTACATGTATAGGGCTGCCACTTTAATGAGGACAGAGAATGTTCAAGGTGCATTGTCTGAAATCAACCGGATTCTTGGCTTCAAACTTTCATTAGAGTGCTTGGAACTACGGTTTTTCATCTATCTGGCCCTTGAGGACTACAAAGCAGCACTCCGAGATGTTCAAGCAATTCTTACCCTGTGTCCATCTTATAAAATGTTTGAAGGGCGTGTGGCTGCATCTCAGCTCCGTACTCTTGTGCGTGAGCATGTTGAACATTGGACAACTGCAGATTGTTGGGCACGATTATATGACTGTTGGTCTGCTGTTGATGATATTGAGTCTCTTTCTGTCATCTACCAGATGCTTGAATCTGATGCTGCCAAAGGTGTTCTATTCTTCAGACAGTCGTTGCTTCTCCTCAGGTATATCAAGAATGTGTCACTTCCTTGTTGCCTTTTTGCCTTCACCATTGGCTATTTTGCTGTTTTTGTATAAATGCTGGGTATTATGTGAATTGAAGTTGTTTTTACTATGAAGAACGTGGTCCCGCACTCATATTAATTATGAAAAACATCTTGAATTCTACCGACCTCCACCACTGAAGCCTTGGCAATCTGAAATAGTATTTGTTAGATGTGACGTTTTTTTATCTTTAACATTAAATGTCTGTTAAACTTTTGAGATTACTTGTAGTATTGGTTAAAAGATTGCTTGTGTTCAGAAAAAGCAAGTGGTAGCTGCAGGTTGATGATGCATTCGTTTTAGCTTGGTCAATGAATACTTCTCACTTTGCCAAATGAGGAGTTCACAGTTCCTTCTGTTTAAGCTCTTGTTGTAACAGTTAAATATGTCAAGTCACTATTGCTCCCATTCGTCTGAGGTTGTTGGTTTCTGGTTTACAACTTTTTCTTCTACACACTCTCTTACGGTGTTTCCACATCGTATATGTTAGGTCTAATCAGTCTGTAGGATTGTTGATGTGTAATCTGATTAGTTAGAGTCCGTTTGGTAGCTGTTTTCTGTTCAGTCTTATACCCTATTTCGTATGCTTTCTTTGAACAGTAATTAGTCTCATGTACACATATTGAACCATGCAGAGGGTATCATAACTAAAAAAATAGGTAAATAATAGCTTTTTTCTAATCTTGCTATGTATGTGTTTCATTTAAAAGTCACGACATTTCTGTCAATTTACACAACTAAAAAGGAGGGTGGAAACACAGTTTCTTCTGGTTCAAGATCCTCGTTCTGTATGAACTGAACTTACGTATGCTAAGAAGTATATAAATCTAATGTCAATTTGTAGGCTTAGCTGTCCTGAGGCAGCCATGAGGAGTTTACAGTTAGCTTGGCAACATGCATCAAGTGAGCATGAAAGGCTTGTGTATGAGGGGTGGATCTTGTATGATTCAGGACATTACGAGGAAGGCCTCCAAAAGGCCGAAGAGTCTATTACTATTAAAAGGTCTTTTGAGGCCTACTTCCTAAAAGCCTATGCACTGGCTGATTCTAGTGTAGATTCATCTTGTTCTTCAACTGTCATTTCACTTCTGGAAGATGCCTTGAAGTGTCCTTCGGATAATCTGCGCAAAGGTCAGGTATGGTTCTTCAACAACAACCAGAGTAATAAAGTCGCATCATAGCCATATTTTACTTTGGATACAACTAGCTAGCTTCTTGTTTCACAATTGTTTTCTACCCTTCAATTTATCAGGCTCTGAACAATCTTGGAAGTGTTTATGTTGATTGCGGGAAACTAGACGCAGCAGAAGATTGCTATATGAAGGCCCTTAAAATCCAGCACACGCGTGCCCATCAGGGTCTTGCACGTGTTCATTTTCTGAGAAATGATAAATCTGCTGCCTTGAAGGAAATGACCAATCTTATTGAGAGAGCAAGAAACAATGCTTCAGCTTACGAGAAGAGGTCTGAGTATGGTGATCGTGAACTCACAAAGGCTGATCTGGAGATGGTGACTAGATTAGACCCTCTTCGGGTGTATCCTTACAGATATAGAGCAGCAGGTTCATATTTTGCTTCCTCACTCACCACCCTTTATTCTGTTTGTCAGCTATAAGAAAAAGAAACATGCTTTATTTTATATGTAGTAGTTTTAAAGCACTGATATGTGGTTGCAGTTTTGATGGACAACCACAAGGAAGAGGAAGCCATTGCTGAACTCTCCAGAGCAATTGCATTTAAAGCTGATTTGCACCTTTTGCATCTACGAGCAGCATTCCATGAACACAAGGGAGATGTCTTAAGTGCGTTGAGAGATTGTCGTGCTGCACTCTCTGTGGACCCAAATCATCAGAAAATGTTGGAACTTCACTGTCGTGTTAATAGTCACGAGCCATGAGTCAAGAACATGAGTTTTACGAGATGAAAAGGTAGAAAGTGCCTGAAACACAGCCACACTATGACCATTAAACGTGAAAAGGGAATTTGTAAATGAAAAGTATAGTTGAAAATAGGATTTAACTATCATTAGGGTGTCCCAAATTTTGTTATTTATTGAGTTTTTCATTTGGAACACACATGCTCAAAGTGTTGGACTTAATGCATTGTTTTCTTAACACATTCCTTCATCTTTTAATTTCTGATTATTTTATATTTGAAAGATTTTAAATTCAAAAGAAAACAATTACTAAGATGTCGTTAGTGCTATTGTTCCTTTTCTCTTAGGATCTATAGTTAAGTATGCTGAATTTTTTCCCCTTTAATACGGATTCGTGTTGATATTTTGACTTAAATATGCACCTTCAAATTTGTTAAATCCAACCTTTTTTTTTTTCTTTTTGAAGTTGTGAAATCTTTTAAATATGATTTAATATGAAGACAGACAGGGAGAATGTAATTAGACTTTTTTTATACAAAATTCTTATCGTTATTAGCTTTTCAAAAATACTTTTCTGATTCAGAACATAAATTTACGTTTTAGTTTTAGAAAATATTTTTTGGAAATATATTTCAAAGATGTCTTTTCAGAATACAAGTTTTATAAGATATTGTTCGAAAATACATCTAGAAAAACCTTTTTCAAAATACAAATTTTATATTCTGAAAAGCTTTCTAAATTGTATTTTTCAAAATTTATTTTTAATTAACGGACATGTTTAGAATTTTGGAAAAATAATGAGATGCAGGTCACACAGTGAAGGGAAGGAAGTTTTTGCCTATTTCCATTTGTTCATTCATTCAATTTCCGACAATCTGTTTCCATTTTAATTGTTTTAAATGCATACAGGTATAATCATTTAACATTTAGTTACATGAGTTTAAAAATGAAATTTGATATTATAAAATATATTGAAATCAACTGCTTATCAGTAAGCTGAGATAATTAGACAAAAATAAAGTCTCCTATTTTCATTGCTTAAAAAACTATATATAATAACAATAATTAAAGAAAAAATTATAGAAGCAGTAACTTGAAAACAATTACTCAGGTGTAAAAAAAAAATGTTTGAAATTAGAAGAGATCAACAAAAGCAACCCAAAATCCATAAAAATCCATTTAACAAAATAATCCTTTAAAATCTCAATTGAATAACAATTTTATTACCTCATAATCTTTATTGAATATCGAATTTTTTTATATAAAAAAAAATCTTCTAAAATCTTAATCGCAAACATCCTCTTATGGACATTAACTTTTGTACATGGATATACAGAGGAATTCTATTTAATATACATTCTCATATCTGAACCTAAAAACGCAGCACATTAGCACATTAATGTATTGTACTGTACTGGATAATCAAAAACCAAACACGTCTTCCTAACATGTGTGATTGATTTTGGAATTATCACCGACCTGTATTCTCTCTACGCAATTGCTTTAGATTTTTGTCCTTCAATACCGTGGAATTTTTGAAAGCTGGACAGCTGAAGACATTTGTGCCCGATACTACATCCCCATCAGATTGCGCCGTAAAGACTGTTCTAAGCAGAGGCAACATTGATTTATCTGTAATAATTTCTATATGACGAGTCTTTCATGAATTCCAGATCTTTTATTCTGCTCCAGTTTCCATGCAAATTACAGACGATATTTGATGCTAACCGCCGCTAGGTTTTTTAGCTTTTTTCGATGTCCTTGCAGAGGCATACAGCTTCCTATCAATCCAGCACATCTGAAGGAAATGAAATGAGATGAAATTAACAGTCATTAAGAACAAGCCAACCAACTAACCAACTAAAATAAAGGATAATGATACTGTAGTTTATCATGATGCAGGTAAAATCCGCGGAGTTCATTTAAAACCACTTTCCACATCCGAAGGAAGAACAAAATGAATACATATTTGCAGAACCCATCATTGATATTGTTTCCGCTCTCTCATGTGCTGTATTATTTTATAAAAGAAAGACAAAGGAACACCACCAAATTTTTAAAATTCAATATAAAATATCAAGCATCCGATGCTCATATGATCCTCAGAGTCGTCAGTCATGGGACTGACACCTTTTAGTAGTAGTCAGTTTTCGTATTTTTGGCATCATCTTATAAGCATTAAACACGAATCGTCAACGGTATGTACACAAAATAAAACTGCTCTTTCCCTCCAATATCTGTTTCACTTCAGGGAGACGTGTTCGGTAATAGAAGACACATAATCAGGGTAAAACCCGCAATTAAATCTATACAATTGTAGTTGTCGATCACTGTAATTTTTAACATTCTAAAATACTCATTTTAGTCCCAGACTATGCAAAAAAATTATTACTACAGTCCTTGTGCATTTCATTTTTCAATGTATTAACACAAGAAAGTTACTGACATTTTGTATAATGAGAGACTAGAGTTACGTTATAAGACTAAAGTGATTGTCACTTGTAATTTTAAGGACTAAAATAAAGGTTTACTTGACTTTTACCAATATCAATTCACTAAGGAGGTATTTGGAATAGCTTCTATACAGTTTATTCAGGCGGATGAAAATGACTTTCTATAACCTCTTTCTAACTTGTTTAAATAAGTTTTAGGGTTAATTCTATATCATGACAGCTTAGGTTATAAAAGTTACGGTTGATTAAGTTTTCGAAACTCTAAAATTTGTTCAGTGTTTCTATAAAATTTAATAAATATGCTAATTTGATCCAAACAGTAACTTTATTACTCTTACGAGTATTGACATAAAATCATTAGATATGTCACGTGACGTGACGTGACGTTGCTATAAATTAGCATGTTAATAAATTCAAAAGTAAGATAGTAACTATCATGACCAAAATAACATTTATCAAAGGGATCTAAAAAACGCTGAAAATTTTTTGGATGTAAAAATTTCAATTTGAACCAGTTTTGAAGGTTCCAAAAACTTATTTAACCTAAGCTTATTATTAACACAAGCTATCATGAGATAGAAGCTTATTGCAAGTTTTTATGGTAACACAAGCTATGAGTTAGAGGCACAGACGATTACCTGCAAATGAATAAATCGATGGAGAAGACAATGTCGTTTCTACAGAATCACTCTCTACGGGGATGTTGGAAATAAGGATGTTGAAGAGCCTCATCAATACTTGGTCGATCCTCCTACAGTTATGACAAAAGGCTTGATTAGATATAGCAGCACATAACTAAAATAGGGACTACTATTAGCTAAATCTGTTCTCTTTTTTGTGGAGTGGGAAATATACAGTAAATTTTGAGTTTAAGACCAAAATCATGACATGAATTTAGTTAAGAAAATTTTGTTGGGATATTTTTTATAGGGGAGAAACTGAAAAGATTCACCACACCAATGAGGTATGAGTTGTCTATATAAGAAAGCATGACGTTACTTTCAACCTTAAAGCTTAGGGCTTAGTGTTTGTGGGTCTTTTTATCCTTATATGGTAGTCAACTTTCTTATTTCTAATAAATGTGAGACTTTCAATTTATACTTGAATTCCTAATAGTCTCTTCTTTTTTAAGTATGAGTTGAGGTTTAACCATAGGTTTCTACCACAAGGGAAGATACTTGTTCCCCCATTTATCTCAACAAACTTTTCCTAACATTAACTTTTGTTGGGTTTTTACCATTATGAGACATACTTATTTCCGTCTAAGCTGGTAACCTAGACAAATAGGATACTACTATTGAGATTTTATTTTTTTATTATTATTACATAAGACTGATACCATTGTTGAGATTTTATTTATTTTTTATTATTATTATTATAGAAGAGAGACGGGGAACATTCACCACCAATGAGGTATAAGTTGCCCATGTAAAAAAGCATAACCCACAAGTGTTAGTCCTGATCCGAACTGCTACCACATCTGGACATACTTGTCTTTGTCTGAATTGGTTACCAAGACAAACCTGACTCAAGTATACAAACCTGACTCATTAGTCCTGATCTGAACTGCTATCACATCGGGACATACTTGTCTCTGTCTGAGTTGGTTACCAAGACAAACCTGACTCAAGTATAACTGTTGGAATTTTTCTATAGGGGAGAGAATAGGAAGATTCACTACCAACGAGTATTTCTATAGGGGAGAGAATAGGAAGATTCACTACCAAAGAGTCAGAGTAAACTATATACGGGATTATGATACCACCTTCAATCTAAAACTTTTAAAACTTAGTTCTTGTAGTTTTTTTTTTTACATCCTTACTCAACTTTTTCATTTTTACACAGTGTGGGACTTTCAATTCATATTTAGATTTCTAACATATTTCAACAAAGTTTGAAAGAAAAGACGAACACTTTATGTCCTTTAACGTATTTTGATACTCTTGACCTATTAAGCTATGACTCTAACACAACACCGCATTGACACAGACTCAGAGACACTGCTTTAATACTGTCTATTCGGATTATTAAATGTGCTTCGATACTCTTAACCTATTAAGCACTAAACTCTAACACGAACACCAAACAGGACATTGACACAGACACAGGGACATGAAGATACTACTGATACATATAATCAACATGAGAAAAATCACAATTAATAATTGAGATTGATTTAAGTTAAACTGTAAAAACAAATTTGCTACAGTTTTCTTATTATAATAGCCCTCACAAAAGAATTCTAAATAAGAAGCATTCATCTTAAATAGTTGAAAGAGTTCTTGGTATTTCCTTTTTTGCTATAACTTTCTACGTAAACAGTGTCGAGCTGCCATTTCAGCAGCGTCAACTTGTTTGACTTATATAGTAACTCAAAGAAGTGAGATTAGGAAGGATGCATAGATGTACTTGTTCGGGATAATTATATGGCCTTGCATAATGCCTTACTCCAGCCTTTCACGATGACACGACCAATTATTCATAGACAAACCACTAGGTTTATCAATTCAAATGATCAACTAAAAGATATTTTCACAAATCACCGAAAAACCCTTAAACTAACTTGGTACATATGATTTATACGTTCTAACTTGACGGAAGTGTTAGAAACATATATCTATAGACATATTGTGAGGGCATATATCACTATAATTATGTTGATTCAGGTAACTGCACATTCTTGTCATTTTTCTTGTATTTATGAAACCCAACATATATATTTGTTCTATTGGGTAATTCAAACGTATGGATTTCTTCATGTCTATTGTTCTTTTCCTCTATCTACGGATTTAATAAAAAATGCAGAACAAAGTACAACTCCGCATAAATATGTCAATCAAACTTCAATAATATGATGGTAAACAATTTACACAGTTTCATCAATCAAAAATGTTTTGAGGGTAAACATGACAAGAAATCCATTTTAATCTGGCGACTTACTGGATCCCAATGTAACAGACGGCGCACTAACCGTAAAGCCAAGATGTTTGAAAAACTGCAAGTCAAAGGAAATATTATGACAAGAAAGTAATTGCACCATACCGAAGGACTTGTTATAATATGATAAAAGTGAAAGCATCAGAAGTAGCAAGCTAACCCTATTTTAAGGGGATCTCTATTCTTAATTTGACGAGAAAAGAATTCTTCCGAACATTTCCAAGATGCAGGTGAAACTCCAACCTATATTGACAACAAGGAAACACTTCATCAGGTCAACGTATTTTCAAATAAGAAAGTTGGAAGGTAGCATCTTTCCAACAAATAAACCATTGGACTGGACTCATATATGATTGGCCATTCAAAAGTCCATTTGCCCTAAGAAGGAGGAGAGGAAGACACGGACTAAAGCATAAAAATTTGCTCCTGTAGGGACTAAAATGTAAAGATTTTGTAGGTATAGAGACCAATTCTCAACTGTCTCGGGTAAAGATTGCACTATTCTCAATTATCCGAATCCCAAATATATATGGGACAACAATACTCGAAGACTTTCCACATTTTGCAACTGTGGGACTAGGAACCTTCACAGTTCCCACAACACTCAGACTAACTACAGAAGGACAGGGATCGATACCAAACACCACTAAATATTTTCTTAGTCTCAATCTCCTTAAGTTTTGTTGTGTATTAAGATTAGTTATAAGAAAAAGATTTTTTATTTGAAACTAGTGCAAAAGAAACCCTCTTCTCGGATTGGGTTTGCAGTGATCCCATTATTTGTGTTTGGACCATGCGTTATTTACTGATATAGTGATAGAACAAATATATCAATAAAAAATGTTATTTTACATAAATTATATAAAAATGTTTTTTTTTTATGAAAAGGTATTAATTAATTTATAATTACGGGCGTTGCATTTTAAATAACAAAATTGATTAGCACAATAAAAAAAATGACAATTGTATTCAGAGGCCTCTTAGCTGTATTATAAAACCCCAGATCTGAGAGGTATCTAATCGCTAACCATTTTATTATCAACTGCCGATTATCTTCCAAAATTCGGGATTGGGATCTGACTCAACTCCACAAAATAGAATTATACATTGAAAATGCTCCAAACTTTCTGGGCCCTAATTTAATTCATATTTGCAGTCAATGTGGGACTAAACACGACCCTTGACATTGCAATTAAGACAGACCCCAAAAAGGCTACAACTAAGGTGAGTTAGGGTTAACTGAAATTAAGATGACTTTCCAACACTGTCATTTTCAGCCACATTAGACTTGGATTAAGCAAGAGTTTTTTTACAGATGGAGATAATCTTTGCTGCTTGTCTTGTTGAAAATTACTTCATTCTAGAAGTGTCTCCAAAACCAATATATTTATTATAAAATAGAAAAAGATTTTCAATTTTAAAAAATGTAAATTAGCAACATCATAACACATTAAAAAGTTTAAACAACTTAATTAGCTTTAGACAGGTCAAGAACCAAAGATTAAAACTGTGAAGATGGTAAACTTACTTGGTTCACTGTGTGATACTGTTTTGAGAAACTGCTGGACCTGGAGATCCCAGGGATTAAAATGCACAATTCCATGAATGATCTAAGTCTGTTACCACATCAAAAAATATTAGTTACAATTATAGGATACAGAAGTTCAAAAGAACTAACAAATATCAAGTTCCCTTCATTACAATCAAGTCTTTAGAACAAAAACAACACTACCAGAAATAAACCACAAATATTTAGAATTGGGATGCATGAGCAAGATTCAAATGTACACCTGACTGCTTGCACATACCACTCTTGAAGGAGACAGTAAACATTTTAGTTATCAACAGTCAAACCTATAAAATGTATGGGATTGTAGCAGAGAAAATGCTTGGGAGGTTTTGCAATAATAAATACTTGACATAAATAAAAATATGAAAATGCAATCATATAACAGAGAGAACGGCAATCACCTCCCTGATGCCGGGTGTTTTGAAATTTCAAAGCGTTTATTCTCTCCTGATTCCTTGATATTTAATAAAGATAGGAAAATGCTAAAGAGCAAGCAAAATCTAAAAAGTTGAAAGAAATGAAAGATTCTTGACTCAAACTTAAACCAGAAAACTGAATATTGTGATTTGGTGTCCGAAGATAATCCACAAAGAATACACATCCTTGAACATCAAGATTGTTGTCACCCACAAATAGATTTCAAGGCAGTTCCAATTCAATGAAGGACTAGTGCTTGTGTAAAAAAAAACTCCAGCTAGATATTGAAATCCTGATTAAGTTGAGTTCACAAATAAATTCAATAAAACTCTAAAAGCGAAAGTAAATATAATATTAGACACTGAAAATCACACACAATATAGCCATAAACTAGCTTTCCAACAGAGTATTCTCTGTAGTTTGTCCACAAATTGCAAATAACTTCATAATTCCTAATTCCACAACCAACTATTAGGCACACACACCCCCAATACATATCTCCCGGAAGTTATTTTCTATGCATAACTGCCACCATGCAGTTCTAATACAGAACTATTTTTTAGTAAAATTAAAGATATATATACACCTAAATCCGAACAAATGGCCAACAGTTGTTTTCTATGCTTAACTGACATCCTACAATTTTTAATACAGAACTGCTTTAATAGAACCAGTTATTTTCGATGGTATATACTCCTAATACTGAACAATCTCCAATCCATTGGTGGAACTAACTTGGGTCTAGGTTACCATCAAACAATTTGGTAAATGAGAGAGCAAGACATCTTCAGAACCAGAAAAACACCTAAAGGGCATATTCCTTTTGAACTGTCAAGAACTTACATCCCATAAACAAATTTTGGTTGTCTTTCTTGTTTAGATAGAGAGATAGGTACTATCATTATGTCATCTAAATTTCTTGTTATTAAACAAAATTACGATTACAACCATAAAAAATTGCTTACTTGTATGCCAGCTCCTTCACGCCCTCATTCCAGCCTTCTAGATGTCGATCTAATAGAGCCCGTGTTAAAGCATTTATCTGAAAAACATCCGGTGTCCCTAGGACCAACTCTAGCATCACAACACCAACACTCCACAAGTCATATCTGTCAAAACATGCAGAATCAAAAGATCGAGCAACATCTTAAAGGAAAAAGAATGAATATAGATGCCGACTTCACGTAAAAATATCACATACTTCAAAGTTGAGCTTGTTGGCCCTTGATACCATGTAGCATTTAGTAAAGCTTCAGGAGGAGTATACTCATAGGTTTGTTCAGCTCTGAACAATAATCACAATAATATAGCATATTTTTACCACAATAATCACAAGTAAATGATTAGTGTATAAAGAGAAGAGAGATACCTTGAAGGCCCAGTAGAACCATATAAATTATTTAATGTGTATTCATCAATTCCACTTCCAAAGTCAATAATACGCCTAAAAGAAACATCAAAAAGGCACCGAATTCAGTACAAAACACTGATAAATTATGCACACACAATTGGAGACAAATAGTTGGTTAGACAACTCAAGTTTTAAAGGTAAGCACTAACCCAGTTAGTTTTATTGCTATCATTGCCAAAGACTCAACTATGACTCTTAGATGCACTAACACCATGATAGAAGAAAAGATCAGGTAAAGAGCAGAAGTTTAGATCATTCTATGAGATGATATTACAACTAAATACACAGTGCTTAAGAAAAATATGGATTAAACCACAATTGAACTAATCACATAATAAATAGAATTAACCAGACATATCTATTGTTTAAATATATAGTATAGAAGGTTAAAGTGTTTCCAATCAATTTTTTATTCTAAAAAAAAAAACAATTTAAAACAAAAGCATGGTACTGAAATACAACCAAGATACTTCACTTTACATTTTGGTGGAAAAATTATTAACTTTAGTGGGAATCTCTTTCAAGCATCTCCCTGTTTCCTGATCTTCAAAGCATATCACCATATTCTCTTCAAAAGTAAAAATACACCAAGTCAGTTAATTTTTTCAAATAAATTCTTTCAATTGAGCATTGCATAACATGCATCAATGAATCACAAATAGCAATCTTGTTATGAACTATGGATAAGGGGATGACATAAGGATAGTGTTATAACAATTAGTCAAGTAAGCATTAAGCACAATACAGGTGAACCTTTTGGAGTAAACATAGGACCCAAAACTCTATGAGAAATTTAGAGAGAAAGAATTAAACTGAAAATGAAAACTTTTAGAGAGAGAATAATACTGAGACTGAAGGTTTTCATTTCATTCAACCCATTGAAAACAGAATACAGAGGAAGCATTTATGGTAGCTGCCCTCATTGGTACAGCTGTACAAAGAATGATAACAGACTAACAAACTTTTACAGCTAGTAAAATAAGCAACGAGAATATTCTGTTTTATAATAGAATGAATTATAACAGAATGAAAAATATAATATTTTTCATATTATACTCTAATAAAAACTCCGCCAGATTGATCAAGTAAATTCATAATAAAGGAGAATAAAAGGTGAGTTTACTTAAAAAAAGGTAATAGATAGACTATTGATTAGGTAAACTGTCCCTTTATCCACAGTTCATGAGTGTATCAATTAGTTGGAACTTCTGAATTTAGAGTCATTAATATTCTGCTCTTCTAGGAATCAGTGTTGTGGAGATAATTATTCCATAATTAGGGCAGATTCCGTTTTCTATTTATTAGGAAAGATTTGTTTTTTATAACTGTAATTACAGGTTTGATTAGGTTTGATTACAGATTATTCTTTCCTCAATTAGATTGTAAATAGTCTATAAATTGTAATCACATTTGAAAAGAAAAAATATAAATAAGATTCAAATCTTCAATTTGGTATCAGAGCTCCCGATCCTGGGAGACTCTGCTTCTGCATTTTTTAGGCAGCCTTTATTGCTGCAATCTTTTCTTTCTTTCACCACCGCTGTCCGCCGTTGCCGGGAAAATTTTTCAGCGAGTTTTTTGACGGGACCACCACCATTAGAACCGGAATTCGCGGAATTCGCCGATCTACAAAGCACAATTGGTTTCGTCTCCACCAGGAAAAACCCACACTGACCGTCACCGTCGCTCGGTTTTTTGATCTTTCGATTTGTGCATTCAATACTCACCAATGTCGGATGGAAGGACAACCTCATTTCTCAACC
>Ga0209700_101317_pt1 | contig 50938 bp, 29 predicted proteins | sample SiratroredBW_FD_187528 | JGI IMG/M metagenome (GOLD analysis project Ga0209700, IMG submission 187528) | Root nodule microbial communities of legume samples collected from California, USA - Siratro red BW (SPAdes) (version 2) | ecosystem: Host-associated > Plants > Roots > Nodule | place: USA...
TATATATATATATATATATATATATCACCTGGTCAAATTGGATCTTTATTTAGAACGAACACTCTTCACATAAATAATTACATACTAGCATCAAAATAATTTTAATAAAATCTATTTACACAATTGAGATTGTTTTGCCAATATATTGTTTCAATCAATTTAATTAAAAAATTACCAGACATACGAATGAATGGGAAGAGTTTATTGAAACTATATTTGCATTTAGTCATAATAGCAATAAAAAATATTTTTTTAAAGTTTTCGTAAATTTAGATTTCAAACCATGTTAAATTTAACGTAGATATTCAAGATAGAAGAACTTAGTTTCTATTAAGTGATTCCCAACAATAATAATAATAATAATAATAATAATAATAATAATAATAATATTATTATTATTATTATTATTATTATTATTATTATTATTATTATTATTATTATTATGGATATACAAGACAATAAAATCTTCATATATAAATTATAAAACAATAAGTTAATAATGTTTTATTATACGCATGTAAAATTAATGCAACAGTCCATAACAAACCTTTATGCCATGATTGATCTTTTTGCCAAACATAGTGGATGTCATCAGTTTACTAAGACATTCAATGAAACCTTTTGAAAAGAAAATAAATTTGACATAGGAATTCCAAACCATATTCAAAACTAGAAACTATGTCAAAAGTAAAATGAAAAAGACATTGGATCCATATCAAACATCAAATATATAATTCTTAAAACGATAATAAGATTTTTCTTAAAATAAAGTTATAGCTCATATAACTAAAATGATTCAAATATTATATAAAATAACTTGATATAATATTTTAATTTAATTTAATCTAGCAAAACATTAAATAAACACTAAAATACATTACATCATATTATCGAAGAAAGTAGAATAATAATAACTAGATCCATAGAGTATGCAAAAAAGATGTAACGAAATGAAATAAGGATAAAAATAATTGGTTTTATACTTTTCTTTAACTAAATTTACTTATTTTTTATCGGAGATATTTTATGTTCCTATTATCCCTGAATATCAAACCATTGTTTACTTATTAAATTTTTATCATTTTTTTTTATCAATGTAACTGTTTTATTAAATTAGATTAATTATATCGAGTTTATCTAAATATAAATATTCGAAAAATCAAAAAATAACTCGTGTGGCTCTTTCTTGTTTCTCAAATTGAAACAATACGGAGTAAAAAATATTTAAATATATATATATATATTTATAGTTAAATGTCGTCTATATTCTCATATTAATAAATCTCTTACTAAAACTTTTTAAAACATGTAGATTTAGACACTCTCTTGAAAAACTCATCACGTTTATAATTTAATTTTAAGAACATGCTTTTAAATTAGAAAAGAGTAAATCACATGTTTTTTAAAATTTGATAATCAAATTTTATAAGAACCTCAACCAATTTTAACTGAAAGTATATAAAACCTTAAACAAAATTTTTATACTCTAATAAAAAAAGTGTTGCAATTTAATGGATAAAAAAGTTATTTTTTAATATGTCATATTTATCTATAAAGCACACAAAATGTAATGTTATTTTACTTGCGTTCTACTAAAATTAATATTTGTTGAATTATTTCTATAATTTTTGTTGTAATATGTTCTATCAATATGTGTTATATGAAATATTCATTATTCTATTTAATTATTATTCTTATTGTTGGTTAAGATTGTCTAATGCGTTTAGCTTATTTTCCTATTAAAAAATTATTTAATAATTTTTTGTTCTCTCATAAATTCACAAATTTTGCATGTAGTCCTAAATAATTTTAGTCTCGTGTTTTGGTCCTTATTAATTTCTTTATTTCGATTTTGGTCCCTACCATTTATTTCCATACATTAAACATGAGTTCTTCGTCAAGTAGTATGTCAGCGGCTAAGTAATACTGACACATTTTTTTACTTTTAATTTTTGATAAATTTTTACACCTGATTTTTGGTCACAATTTTAATTTTTATATGACTTTTGTTGACATCTTTTAAGTGATAAATTTTCTGTTAAGTGATGAGTCAACGATAAGTAATACAAGTATTTTTTTCAAAATTAATTTTTGAAAGAAAAAATCAATATGATGCAAACAATTTTGTGTCTCTTTGTTCAGAGTTTGCATCCTTATCTTTTAAGTCTTCTGTGTCCAATTATGAAACCTAAAGAGAACAAAAATTGATAGGTATATAGGATTTTTTTTTCTAGGAGTTTTCATCTTCTTTGATTTTTATCAAATAGAAAAGAAAGGAAGAATCGAATCTAAAACTTAACTAAAGGGAAACGATGTTTGCATTACATTAATTAATTGGTTTCATTAAAAAAATAACTTTCTAAAATTTATGTGTTAGTTGTACAGACATTCTCATTAGTTCTCATTGTTGAATAATGAAGATTAAAAAGAAATAGAGGAGATAGATCGTAATTGAGAGAAAACAATAATGTTTGCATTATATTGATTTTTTTTCCCTTTAAACAAAATAATTTAAAAGCTGTGCCAATTTTACTCAGCCGTGGACATCGACGCAGTTACTCAAAAAGACAATTAGTTATTTAAAGGATGCCAATAAACGATAGGGACTCAAGATAAAAGTACAAAATTTAAGAAAAATCAAAGTGGGAAAAATATATAAAAAGATACAAGTAAAATGTAAAGGTTTATTACGTGTTTTTATTTCTCCTCTAAGATAATAGGACAATATTTTTCATTGTTATTTTAGTACTTACTTCGTTAAGGTGATGATATCATCTCAATTAGCTTGTGTACATGGACACCCAAAGAAAAATATTCTCAAAATTTTGCTTAGACGGAAAACAAAAGACATGCAATAATCTTATATAATTTTAAATTTGGGATGAGATAGGTTCCCATCTTATGTAGTAAGAATCTTATATTTGTAATTTTTTTCCCTTGGATTGTTATGGATTGTTTTAGATAAATAAGACAAGTGGAAAATAAGATAGTAGGGTGGAATTTGCTTTCAAAAGTTGTTCTTATAATAGAAGATTTTATTATCATACTTAAATTGTAAGAATTTCAATATTGTTAATAAAATAAAACTAAATAATAAGTATTTTATTACTTATAAAATCTAATCTAGTAATTGCAAAAGGAAAATAATGGTGATTGTCTGTATGCTATTCTCATTCTAAGACTTTAATTTCAACCCACTGACTTAGTTGTTAAAAAGTTTTAGAAGAGTTTTTTCTAGCTAATCAAGCAATTCTCAATATTGAAAAATTATCTTTTTGTATTTTTAAGAAAATTTTGTGTTTATTTGATAAAGATTTGAATGAGATAGCTCGGTTATAAAGTTGATAGTTTTAATGGTTCAATATTTATTCTAATATTAAAACAAAACCACATGCAAAGTCAGTTATACTAATTTGTTAAACCACACCTTTAACACGTTAAAATTACTATAATAACCATTTTAAGTGATTTTATTTTATTGAAATGTAATCAGTTAAAAAAAGTGATAAATGCAAGTAGAAAAAAACTTAAATGATTTAATCGACCAAATTAAGTTTTTAATCAATTAAATTATTCTTTCTTCCAAATCCAAAAAAATAATATCATTTTAACATATTAAATCTCATTTTAATCTATTAAAACATAACTTAAACACTCAAATGGTTCTAAAACACAATTAAATTATTTCCTCAACTAAAGTAAATTTTAAGATGATTAAGACAATTACTAACACACTTAAAACCAAGATTGTAGCCTAAAGATCAAATACTAATATACAGTAAATGTGTGGTTTTTGTTTTGAGAGAATGGAGAATTTAAGTTTTTTTTTTCTATTAACATCTCATCACTTATAAGTTCAAACCTCTTTTATCATGTGCAAAATGACTTTTGACTATTATTGAGGCAAATTACATTATTTTTAGATTTAACATAAATGTGAGTGATATAAAAAGAGAAAATTTTTATGCTGGTTTAACAACAAACATAAAAAAAAAGGTATTTTTATATTGGGGAGAAACCGATATAAACACCATTTTTTTACACAAGACAATTTTAAGCTTAGTAAATAGTATTTTTATATTTCAAATGATTATGTCTTAAGTGTTATCTGGCAAAAGATGATAATTTAATCATTGGATAGATTTCACACTAAATCAAGAGGTGGTGGCACGACGGTAAGGTCCTCCTTCAATGACATGGAGCAAGGATGTCAAGGCACTCGAGTTGCAACATGCTCATGAGGCTGCACACGTGATGGGTGAGGCAACAGCTGAGCGAGGTACATCAAACTTGTGAAAAATAGAAAAATCACAAAAAGGGAAGATTGAATTGTGATTTAACTAAACTTAAAAAAATACTTTTACAAATATTATTTGATTAATAGTGCTAAGACGATGATTTAGTTTGCAAAATAATCGAACTAAAATTCTTTCATATGATGTATCGTGTTAGACACACCTTGTTAACTTCTCTGAACCATTTGTTTATGATATTTTTTCATTGACTTCAACTAATGATCAGATTGTGATTTTTGCATCTGACTACACTTGAAGCAAGTTTGACCTAAGAAGATTTGTTGAAAAAGATATACTTAAAAAGATACATTTTCTATAGGTTTCGCCGATGAAACATGAAACAAGTATCCTTAATATCTTATAACAAATATGATCAAACAAACATATTTAGAAACTTATTTTATCCTTAGCACTTAAGTCCAAATAGTCCTATCAGACATAGATTTTTCAACATAACTAAATCACTTGACTAACATATTTCTATGTTTACTTTAACAAATTATTAGATCATAGTTCTAGCATCTAACCAATCAGTACATATCCAAATCAAATGCTTATATTTAAAAGCATTTTGATAAAACATTTTAGTATGTATTCACATACTAACTCTCCTTTTTGGGTTAGTACAAATGATGAGAATATGCAATACAGAGAATATAAGGAAGAGAGAAAATGAACACAATAAATTATATTGGTTCATCTATCGCAACAAACTACATCCAATTTTCGACCAATCAATCAAGTTCAATTAGATAAACTATTGTTGCGAAGTACATTAGAGTATTTGTTAGGCTCATAACCATTCATGACTAATCCCTTGAGTATTCTTTCCCCAAGTCACTCTTTGATTAACATAGAGTATTCTTTCAACTTGTAGTCAATCCTATCTATCCTCTTGAGTATTTTTCACACAAGTCATTCTTAACTTAATTGAGTGTTCTTTCGGATCATAACCACTTCTGACTGACCCCGTAAAAAGGTATTATTTCCTAAGCTACTTTTACATTGACCAATTATTCTTTACTAACCCACTCTTAAATTAATTCAATATTATTTGTCAAACAACCACTCCTAACTAAGGTCTCAAGGTTTAGTATTTCAATGATCAACAAATCATTAGGTTTGATCTCTTGAGAGGATTACATCTGACGAAGAATATATAGTTTTGGTTTTCTCTCCTAGTCTATATCTCACTGCACTTTGGGGAGGGAGTACGTCTTTCAAAGAATATGAAGGTTTACTCCCTTAGGTGATTGAAGAAACACTTCTAGTGTTATATTCTATATTCTAATACATCCACACATTTTGGCAGCGCTTTTGCTCTCAACTTTAGGATCTTTTTTCTAAAGTGTTTGAGAATTGTTTATCATCTTGACAATATTTTGGCATAGTGGATGCTTTGTTGTCTTATTTTTCTTGACGGTAGGCTTTATATAGTCGTTGGAAGAAGATAGCCAATGAGAGGTCATTTATATTTGTTTGAGCAACTTCATTTCTTCTTTATGTCTTTCTTGTATTTGACGAGCTTCAACATGATCATTGCATTTAATGCACGTTATGCAACTTCAAATGTTTTTCTTCTTTACACAACATCTTGAATGACTGATAGTACATACTTTCCTTTACAACATAGTTTTTTGTACCATCTCATGGTAAGAGTGCACACCATACCAGAATTTGAAAGTAATTGTGTCAAAAGAGTTGGTGGTCATTGTAGCCTTAGTCCATGTTCCAGGAAATATTTGAATATTATTGCTTAGTGCAAGTATTCTAAGAGACAAATGTAGGAGACAATCTCTGATATAAATTCAAGTTTTAAAAATATTCTTTGATCTTATGTTAGCTTAGTGTATACATTGAACTTAACATTTGATGTTATTTTACTTCTTCATCAGATATTCTGGTTAATCTTTATATTTTTTTTGTCTAGCATTTATGAATACTTATTAGATAAAGTGAAATATTTAATTAATGTTCTTCCGTTGCAATTGATATTGATAGACATTGCGGTCGATAAACAATCTCTTACTGTTTACTGTTTGATAATGATGCATTATTATGATCTAATTTTCGTCTTACTTAAATGCAACTACATGCTTTGTTAATTTAAGTACTTCTACACTTCACAATACTCATTCAAACTTACGAGATCCTCCCTTAATAACATGGAACAAGAACAATGAAACGTGGGAAGTTGCACGATGCTTTGCATAGTCGAGTGTGTGGCAATTACTATATCATGGTATTGCTGTGGCTCAAAGAAAAATGTAGAGAAAACACAGACAGAGAAATAAGCACCAACATTTCAAAAGGATTTAAAAAAACTTCTTTTATATTGTATTTAAATAAATGTAAAAGAGTTCTTTTACATACCACCCAACTTAAAAGAGTTTCTTTACCTCTGTTCAAATAAAACATGCATAAAAAAGTTCATTTAAATTTCAATTTTACCACCACACATTTTTTAAGTCAAAAGTTTTTGTCAATCAACATAAAAAGAATGACCTTAACGATGTTTTTGTACTAATATATATATATATATATATATATATATATATATATATATATATATATATAATTATTTATTTATTTATTCTTTTGTATCAAACTCAATTTAAGGTTTGATATTTTCTAATTTCTATTCTCTTCGTATTCCTATTTAAACAATATCATGTATATTTTTCAAATAATTAAGGTTTAAATAAAAAATTAATTTTGATAATAACTTATGAGCTATTTCATACACTTATTTATAACAAATAAAAAAGTTCATTATCAAAATTAAAGATGAATACTATGAGATGTGTTTTGAATACTATGAGATGTATTTTGCACAAGTTATATATGATGTATACTTGAAATATAATAGATATTAAGATTGTTTAACAGCAAAGATAGTGTGAATACTAAATTGTAGATAATTCCGAGAGAACTTATTTACCTAGAACTTTTGTAAATTGTCCAAAAAAAACATGTTTATATGAGTATTCATGTGGCTTAAAAGTACCATAAAGTTATTTTTAAAATGGTAAGAAATGTGTTGGTAAAAGAATCAAAATTAATACGCTTGAATTTTTTATTTTTTTTTATGAAAGAGATGTTATAATATTCTGCTTCTTCTTCAGTGTTATATGTAGCAAATTGTTAATTATAATAAACAGTATAAGTTCAAACCTAATGTTGCTATTATCTTATCAAATTAGCGATGTATATTCCTACTATTTTAACATTATTTAATTGTTCATATGGTAAGAGCAATTGGGTTCTGTGACAATGTTTCTTTACGGTGATTAATCTAATTAAGAAACTCATGAACATGAAGAATGTACGAAGACTCCAAACTGACTTGGAATATCCTCTGTTGAAACATACAGTAGCATATACCCTATTGAGCGTTGATTTCACTACTTGCTAACATTAGAAATTATAAGCTTTCTAAAGTCTCATGGCATGCACCATGAATACATGAACAGTGATTATCTTAATTGATGGTTATATATGTGATTCCATTTTATGAATATTTATTTCATTTTACTTCATATATTTTCATCTAAAGAAATATTTATTGACTCACATGCTTATAACTAAATTGTGAGGAACGTTCTAACAAATGGATTAAGCCTAGACAACCTTTCAATTCTAGAAAAATAATAAAAATACTCTTCAAAATGAATGAATTAAACCCAATTATTCAATTTAAATGAAAAACAGATAATTTCCATACCCAATATGTAAGAATGATGTCACAAATCACCTAAGAAAAACAGAGTATGTATAAAAAATTATTTATACATTAAAATAAATAAATTATAAAAATATTTATGCAGTGAGTTGAATAAAGTACAAGTTTGAATAGAAAATGACAGTAATTTAATAGACTCTTAGAGCATGCTCTTACCTTCAAATCTTTTGAAAATCTTAGTTGTATCTAGTGTCCATTTATATCCTTTTCCTTTCCTTTTATTTCTCTATCTACCTGTTCAGTAGCAACTGGCAAGTTGGAGCAGGAGATGTATAATGAATGTATTTTGGTGTTACATAAATAGCAGTTGCAGTGAAAGAAAGGCCTTAGCTTAACTCTTATTATTCCTTCTGGACTCTTTCCCCACAGTTTCATGCATAAGGAGAACCTCTTCATTTGACTCTCACTTTATCATCTGATTTGCTGGCACTTTCTGCTTCACGGGTTTCCTTCTCACTCTACGTCATGCCTTTCTGTTCCATCACCATGTGCATCAAACTTTTTTTATTTTCTTTCTTTCTTCACCTCCCCAGATTCAGTCTTTACTATATTTGCTTATTTTCCAGGGGCTGAAAAAATGGGAGAAAGTGCTTTGTTCTCTGTGTAGAGTTCGGCAGAGAAAGATTACATTTTTTAGTCCTTTATAATGCCAGTTCCACTTGCTCCCTACCCTGCACCACCAGCTCCTTATACACCACCAGCTAATGGTATCTTATCTGCCTTTCCTTTTTTCAACTGCTTCCCAACAAATCTTCCCATCATTCCATTGCTTTTTGGTGATGGAATTATTGGAGATTTGAATTCTTGCTTCTTTTCCATCGTCTGGACAAAATTCTAAAATTGAATGTAAGATTAGCATAATTAAAAAGAAACAATAATTCCTATTTTCCATTGGCTAAGAGGAGAAATGATGGATTAGATAAGAAGATTTTTAAATGAGACTCTGATTTGGGTGGAATGTGTGGATTTGAGATGCCTTATGATACGATTTTTTTTTTTGTTTTCTGAAATAGTCCAATTTCTCATCTGTGTGGCTTGTAATTTGTAGATTGAATAGGTAGAAAGACCCTTATAAAAAGCTAGAGCCTTTAGTATGATGTGGCTATTTGTTTGATACTTAGAATTATTTATACATGAAATTGTTTCTGGACTGCCAGGTGCACAGAGTCAACTTGTCTGTTCTGGGTGTAGAAACCTTCTCATGTATCCAGCTGGAGCCACTTCTGTGTGCTGTGCTGTTTGCAATGCAGTAACAGCAGTGCCACCTCCTGGTACCATGCTGTTTCTCCTCACTAAGTCTACTACTCTTTATATAATTCCCCTTATGTGTAGCTTATTTGAAAGTTCTGTGAATTCAATAAAATGATCACAAACACTGGTGTGACAGGCACAGAAATGGCCCAGTTAGTTTGCGGAGGTTGTCATACTTTACTCATGTACATCCGTGGAGCGACAAATGTGCAATGTTCTTGTTGTCACACGGTCAATCTAGCTTTAGAAGGTATTTTACTACTAATGATCTCTCTGATGATGTTTAAAGAATTGTGTATGCATGATGGACAGAATTTAGGACATGTTTCTCTTGTGAGCTAAATCATTGTGGTTTAAGTCTCTATTTTGTGGGTAAGCATCAAGTGTGTATTGAATCAGCAAATCAGGTGGCACATGTCAACTGTGGGAACTGCAGGATGTTACTCATGTACCAATATGGAGCAAGATCCGTCAAATGTGCAGTTTGCAATTTTGTAACATCAGTTGGGGCCAGTGTAATCTCTTGTCCCTCCCTAACTACATTTTCTTTAAACTTGTTGAGAACGATCCCTGCAAGTGTGTGCTTAGAAGAACAAATACCCTTCCCTCAATTCATTTTGGTTGCAAATCATATCAAGTTTTTGTGTTGTTTTGTATATACTTAATCAATAGAAGGAATGAAAACAGGGAGAATTTCTCCCATTTGAGAAGTGTTTTTGATATAAGAAAATGATTTACTCTGGTGTTTCAAAATGATGCAGGCCACAGCAAGCAGCACTGAGCAGAAGTTCAACACTGTAACCATACAATAGGAAGGTCAATAGACTCTACAACCTTGGTTTTGCTAGTTACATATCGCCCTTAAGGAATAAAGAGTTATCAGATTGGAGAGGAAACTGTTTTCACATGTATAGAGTTATTTTTCCCATGCGTGATTGTATTAAATATTTTTGTTAGATTGGGTGTATGAAAAACTATCTATGATAAGTTTTCAGTTTGAGTATTTTGAAAATTCCCATCTTTAGATTGGGTGTAAAGTTTATTTTCAGCTGTAGATAATTTGTATACTTCAAGTAACATATATGCACAAAAAGAAAGTAATTGACAGAACCCTCGCAATCGCTAAATAAGTGATTGAGAAACATTTGGAATGGGTTTACAGCAACAGATGAGATGAGAAAAGCTCGACTACTCATTTACTTTTCTGTGCATATATATATATATATATATATACGATTAATTTCTTTGAGATACTTTGTGACTTTTTGAATCAGAAAAGGTCCAAGTACGGCCACAAAAGGTAAGCAATCAGTTGAAACACTGGATGGCTTATTCAAAAGGATAACATTTGGGTCCAAAATTCCCATTTAGATATCTCAGAATGAAATTGAGGTGAGAATTAATTTATTCTATGTTTTCCCATTGCTGATTTCAACTTTGCATGACTAACTTCACGGGCGTCTACTTAGATACACGTTGGATTCATCATTAATATCTGAAACAGTGCTGGCAACCTACTTCATTATAAGTTCATATTTATTCCAAAAAATTGATGTTTAGAATTTTAAAATATACTTCATTCTTTTCTCAATTATACCCCGACTTAATAGCTACTATAGTTGAAATATGTAGGTACTTTTGTAATATAATTAATTACTACTAGAAAGGGAAAGTGAATAAGGTTTTTTGTCTAAATTTTCATCATTAAATATTTCTTAATCCATGTGTATGAATGATAAACATCTACAGAAGTATTTGTGAAACTGATTAAATAAAAGTGAGATTGACAAATTTTGTGATTAATAACAAATTTTAGCATGGAAAGTGTCTTCCAAAGAGTGCAATGGTTAACATTTGTCAAATTTGAATATGACTAAACTCTTAGTTCATGCCTTTTGGGTGTGAATACTAGGTGATAACCTTTGCCAGATATTATGTTTATCCTTGTTGTTGGTTAGAAAGTGGGTTTGGAAAAGGCAGCATGCCTAGAATTTTCACAGAAAGAGTGGCAGGTCAAGAAAACAGAAAAAATTGTAGTTTTGATATGTGCAGTGAACAAATTTAACATGTTGCAGTTGCAAAATGCAGACAGGATTGAGGCAACACCAACATTAGTTTTAACTCACATACACAACATAAGCAAACATTTGATAGTTGAACAAAGTTAATGTCCTTTTCAACCTCATCTCTGCCCTGTCTTCCACTTAGCACTAGGAGTTAGCAAAAATCATAGTGAGTGAATGACATGGACATGTCTTCTTACATTTCCAAGCATTGCCCTTTGATGTTGGCCAATGTTCCCTACTGCCTTGTTTATGTCCACCATGCCGTTATCAGCAATCCGGAGCATATTTTGATTCCAATCATTTTGTAAATGTCATGTTCAATTGAAAATCACTGATGTAAGAGAGTACAAGGGCAGAATCATTTAAAGTTTAAAAGATATTTGGCTGTAACTGTCTCCCTTGAACTTCAATCTTTAGCCACTTAGGCCTTTCCGTAACTTGCTGACAGATTAAAATAGCAAGTAGTAATCTCACAACAAGTGGCTGTGAGTGATGGGAGTACTGAACTAGATATATCAGTCATCGCTTGTCTTTGTCAATCTGGACAATTCTGTTTATACATATTTCTCATTTTACACTTTTCACCGTTATCTTTTCTTCCCCCTCCTTGTTCTTGCATTTTTCAGGTTCAACTTTGCACATTCTCTTACACACTTGTATTTTTTATTCAAAAACTACTTCAGAATAAAATATTCAAAGAATATCCTTCACTGAAAATGCGTCTAACACTATGAGTAGCACATTATATCTAAATGAGACAAATTTGAGCCACATAACCCCGTTAAGGTAGGCTGTTAAGGTAGGTCTTATGAGCCTGGCAGGTAACTAAGATTTGTTTATGTTGAAAAAATCTGAAAGAGAAAATACTAAGAATATAAATAAGAATAAGAAAAAAACTTATCCACATAACAAAAAAATCACATTTAACTTTCAACTCAAATCTTATAATATTAAATTTATAGATATTTTTTTTTATGTATTATTTAACTTTCTTATTTTTATTTAATATGAAACTTAGCCTCAAATTTAAATTCCTAACAAATTTTTCGTCATATCAATTCGTCACCAATTTCAACTCTGTTGAGAAGAAAAGAATCACTACCTTTACCTAATAATAGTAAGTTATGAATCCATCAATTTTCCATGCACGACCATACTTTCTTCACATTCAAGGCTTGTAGGACCGTGGGGTACTCATCTTCTTTGAATTGACTATTTTACTAGAATAGCAATGGACCACAATGGTATATTCTTGTTTTGATCCTCAAATTATTTCATCAACATTATGCCACTGTTTGGTTCTTGGGATGGACCAAAACGAATGTTGAAATTTCCATCATGGAGCCCAACCAAATGAAATTAAGGGTAAATCCAATCTTCTTTATTCGTAGGTTTATCACTATTCCCAAATGACAAAATCAAGGTATACGTTATCCTGACGCTGCATTATTTCATCAACGTTATTTCTTCTTCAGCTGGTCCATCACCATAGGGCATATTTATATGATGGAGCCCAATTGAATCAAAAGACAGATTGCAATCCCGATCCTTTTTAATGTTTCTATTCTATCGCTTTTCTAAATTGACACAACGGAACGGAGCTAATTTGAGAAATTTTCTTGGCAAATTCGATACCGGCCCATCAATAATCTTACAAAATCAGTTACTATGTTTTGTTTCTACATTTCGCGATAGTGCCATTTGGTTATAAGGAAAAGGTTAACAGTTTTTAAGATACATAAATTATTATTATTATTATTATTTATCATAAAAAGTTAATATTATTCATATCATATAATTAAAATAAATATACATCAAATAACTACGATATAAAATTTTAATAACAAAATAAATTTCTTTGCATAAGAATATTACTTAAATATAATAGTTGACAGCTTAATAAATAGAAAAAATAATAATTCCAATTTAAGATGGGACTGTTTGATTCAATCCACTTGATCCTCTTTTATGGAAAAGTCACAAATATGAGCACAAAGAGCACAAGAACGAAAATGTCAACGCCCACAATATAAAAATTGACTTGAACAACTTTTGTTTCTATGTTAGGGATCGCAATACTTAGTCAAATATAAACTTCTCCCATGCCAGCCGGTAATAATGGACCGACCAATACAATATCATCTTTATCTTGTTTATAAATATCTATTGTAGATTTTCAAAGCATTCTTCTTCTTCTTGTGTAAAGATGTGGTTGACACATATTTTAAAAATGAAATGAAATCAATTACTGAACGATTGTTTTGGAATTCGCTTAAACTGAAAATTGTACACTAATTAAAAAACATAATAGTTCCTTTTATGCTATTATTATAATAATTTTCTTAATTCCATCTATCTATTCTGAATATTATCAATTTAATCTTACTTTTTTTAAAAAAAATTAATATATTTTCTTTTTTCAAATTAATGGTAACGAAATTATTGTCATAACACAGATATTTATTTGTTATTTGTGTTACTTTGGTTAATAAATCAGTTAAATAACAAGTATCATTTACTCTTTCATCACATGTTACTATGATAACCACATTATCACTGATTTAGTGAAAATGATTATATTAATCCATCTTTTAAGTAAGACTAAATTAAGAACATCCAAATTATAAGACAAAATTAAAAAAATATCATTATAATACAAGAAAAAAAAAGAATTAAGTTACTAAAATAATGTTACTGGCTGCATTTCTTTCTGGCACATTTCTTGTTTATTGAATTAATAGTTTTTGTATTCTCTTTAACATTTTCACATGCATTCTTGTGCAGGGATCGTGTATAAAGTTAATAACATGCATCTAGATAAACATGCTTTGTAGCCTCCCTAAGTCCCATCCACATTCCAAATTCCACATTCATCACGACTACTTTGGAATGTTTATTCCCCAGTGCTTCTGGAAAAGATTTTAAGTGTTTTTTTTTTTTATCTATCTTACTTGACATCAAGGCAAACTAAATCTGATGATTTGTGAATGGTTGTTGATCTCATAGGAAATAACAAGAGAACAGTTCTATTTGTTTTCCCACACGTTATGTCAAATGCAAAACATCAACGAAACAAAAAATCAAATTTGCTACATTCATCTTTCCAAAAATGTTACATTCTGCCATCACTGGTAGTTGTAAATTTTGCATATAACATGATATCATTTTTTGCCTTCATAAGACAGTAACTGAAGGTCGTAACAACATGTGGTCCTTAATTTCATCACAAGTTTTGCTATCGTAGGTATAGATTTAGCATATGTTTAAATAAGCTTTTTCATTAAAATAAATAAATAATTCAACTTAAAGTCATGTATTGGAACATGTCTTCATCGTTATTGCTGGGTAATTTGTTTAAAATTTACCCAATTGGTAAATTTGGCATAAAATTACACCATTTTAGTAAAGAAACCAGGTTTGGGCAGTAGCTCTGTTTATTGGACATAATAGATTCTCGATTGCTTCTTCCTGCACCTCCAAGCCTTCTTAACACACCTCCAAAATTTTCAAAAATTTCAACACTACCCTTTCTGCCTTTCAACCCTTTTAGTTCTGAAATGTGTATTTGGAGGTGAGAATATGTTACAGAATAAATTATTCCAGCATATGTTGATTGAGTTTCGTAAGTCAATATGAGTGTTCTGGAACAAATTGTTCCGTAATGAATTTGGGGTGAGAATGTATTACAGAACAATTTATTTCAAAACTTGTTGATTGAATTCTGAAACTGGACATTCCGTGAGTCAGTGTTCTGGAATTAGTTGTTCCTAGATGAATTTCCACTATATTATTGTTCCGGAACAGGGTATTCCGTAACTCAAAAAATCTGTTTCGGAACAACTTGTTCTGAAAGTTAATATATAATTCTGGAACAGGTCATTTCAGAACAGGTTTTTTGAGTTACGGAACATTATGTTCGGAATAATAATTTCTAGAATTGGAGATACAGGAGCATTTTTGTCTCTACATTATTATTTTAAGGATAATTTGGACAATTTTGAAAATTTTGAAGGTAAAGAAAGACTTGAAGGTACGGTGAGCCCACTTATGAATTATGTCATCTAACTTTATAATCCTTTTAAACTTACCATCTCCACGTTTATTCTTGCATTTTCATTATGATCACTTTGAGACCAGAAAATATGATAAATGGTCTCTTAGCTAATTCATTTATTTATATGGATTCTTACTTCAGTATATGAACAAAAATGACATGATAATCTACACATAGGTGTGAGATAAGTAATATAAAAGATAAGTGAACCTATTCTAACAAGTTAACTCTTTTAAATAAGTTAAGCAATTATAACACTTCTCCTCAAGGTGAAGTATATAGATCGTGTTACCAATGTAAATTGAATTCGAGGTCTTCTTAAAGACTTAGTCAAAATGTCTGCTAATTGATTATTGGATTTGACAAATTTTGAATAAATTTCATTGGTCAACAACTTCCTCTCTGACAAAATGATAATCTATTTCTATATATTTGGTTATCTCATGAAATACTGAAGTGGAAGTGAAGTGGATAGTTATCTTGTTGTCACAATACCTGCTCATTTGTTGTATCTCACAAAATTTAAGCTCTTGAAGGATTTTTTATTCATACAAGTTCATAACTAAGTGATGCCATTGTCCTACATTAAGCTTCGGCACTAGACTGAGCAATACATTTTGTTTCTTGATTTTCCAAAAAATAATATTGCCTCTAGTGAAAAGTCACTATCCGATTGTGGAACACCAAATCTATAAGCGACCCTGCCGAATCAACATTACAATACCTGATTGTTTGAGTATTTTCCTTATCCTCATAGAGCAATCCTTGTCTTGTAGCCTTTTTGAGATATTTGAGGATGTAAATGACAAGACTCCAATGATCAAGACAAAGTGTCTACATAAATTGTCTACCACTCAAACTGCAATAGATAAGTCTAGTAATAGTGAGATAAGTAAGTTTCTCAACAAGTCTTTTATATCTTTTTTGTTCTAAGAATGACTCACTTTGCTATGTTATTTGGATCTTTTGACTATCCACATGTTTAGAATCAATCATACCTCTTTCCTTTAGAACATCCAAGGCATATTTCCTTTGAGAAAACAACACCTTCTTTAGATTGAGTTATTTCAATACCCAAAATATACTGACATTCAAGATCTGTTGTTAGAAAATGATTGTATAAATTCTTATTTATTTGAGAAATTTAGTACATCATTATCTGTAATTATTATATCATCAATCAAGTACATACATTTCTTGATAAAGGTATGCAATAAAAGATTGAATGATTTGCTTTACAACCTTTCAACCTAAAAGTTTGTACAACCTGGTTGAACTTACCAAATCAAGCACAAGGAGATTGTTTAGAACCATAAAGAGGTTGCTGCAATTTATAAACTAACTTACTGTTACACACCTCAACAGCAAGGAAGAGCAAGGGCAGAATGGAAAAATCACTCCTTTTGAATTTACATATAGGAGGAGAGGAAAGAAAAATAAGGAGAGCAGTAGTGAGAGGAACGGAATTTTGGGGGTTAGTTAAAGGAGAGAGAAATATAAATAGAAGGGAGAAACATGGATTAGGGGGAGTGAAAGAATTGGAGGAGAGAATTGGCCTCTCGAAAGCCAAATACCTTTATGTTATTGCTTTACACTTTTACATAAACAATATTTTCAGATTTGAAGGAAGCATCACACTGAGATTTCTTCTTTGAGTTTTTAATATTCCTGACTATTCATATTCTGTTCAATATTTTCTATTGCTCTATCTTATAATAGTTCGTAGTGTTTCTATAATTAGTTAATTCTACTGTTGGAGGAACTGTTAGACACAAAAACCTTACAAATTGGTATCAGATTTCGATCACGGGCTTTCTCCTGTGGATGGTTACCACACGCAGCACCGCAACCATGGAGGATCGTGTTGAAGGGTTGGAGTAGCAAATGGCGGAGTTTTGCATGGAACAGGGTCGTTTGATGAAAGTGATGATGAAGCAATTGGAGGACCTAATGGGGCAGCAAAAACAGTCCCATCGTGATGATGAGGACCACTCTCAAATTGATGATCCTGGCAGAGGGCGTCACTGCGAACATGCTCCGAACAGAGTCGATAGCAACCGAAGAGTTGAGATTCCACCCTTTGACTGCTCCGACGCGAGTGGATGGCTCGTGTGGATTGACCGTTTTTTCCGCATCTCAGGGATTCCAGTCGGAGAGAAATTAGAGTATGTCGTGCTTGCTCTCCATGGCAAGGCACTGACATGGTTCGAATGGTGGGAGTCTCAAACTTCCTTCCACACTTGGTTGCGTTTTAAGCAAGATTTGCTTAAACGATTTGAACTTGGAGCAGCTTCTAATCCTTTAGCTCCATTTTTGAAGGTGAAGCAAACGGGTTCGATCATGGACTACCGTCACGATTTTGAATTGGCAGCAAGGTCGCATAGACACCTCAGTGGCGACATATTACTATGCATTTTCCATGAAGGACTCAAACCCATTATCAAATCGGAGATGAAGGTGGATGAGTTTGAGAATTTACAAGCTATGATGGATCGTGCTATGGTGTTAGAAGCCCGGAATGTCGCCTAGCAGGAAGAAGGAAGTCAGCCCTGGGGTCGGCATAGTGAGGCAAATCCGCGTGTGGGCTTGGGGGTCTCTAAGAGCAGCGTTTGGGCCAGGCCCAACACCCACTTGTCTAATGTAGAGTTGGGTAAACCTCCCCCAACTTCCTACACTAAATCTGAGTCCAAGTCCGATTCAGGACCAAATATAGCTTCAAGTTCAAGTGGCACAGAACCAATTTCTAAATGGATCTCGAATGAGGAGTGGGCTGACCGCCAAAAACGAGGTCTCTGTTTTCGTTGTGGTGAGAAGTGGAACCCGAGCCACTCTTGCAAATTTTGCCATCAACAATTGATCCTATTAGGGGGAAGATGAGGGCGCTCCGACAAATGCCGAAACAAATCCTTTAGAGGTGATTTCCGATTTGGTTATTAAAACTCTCTCACTTCACCTTTCTTCTTTCAATTACTAGGGTATCACTACCCATCAAACCCTCAAGGTTCGTGGTTCAATTAATGGCAAAGATGTCATCATATTAGTGGACCCAGGAGCAGAAGCTAACTTTCTTTCTTCTAAACTAGTTTCTGCCCTAGATTTACCACTACTACAGTTACGACCCTTCCGAGTAGAGGTGGGGAATGGTGCCATCGAGCAAGGGGTGGAAGGTTGTGAGAACGTTGTGATTCAGGTACAGGGTATCACTATTTGTGAGAATTTTTTTCTTATGGGAGCAGGTTGGCTCGCTAGCCTGGGAAAGTTTGAGGGAGATTACAGATTGTTTAACTCTGAGTTGGATGCGGGAAGGCACTAAGTTGACACTTCGCGGGGACCCAAGTCTTGGGCGATCACAGGCTAGTGGTAAAGTGACCATCAATGCATTGAAAAATAGTGAGGAGGGGTTCTTAGTGACTCCTATATTCAGGCCCGAGGAAGCTGGAGAGGAACCCCCAATTTCAACAATGATGCAAGAGTTATTAGCTAAGTTTGCCTCCCTTTTTCAGCCCCCTTTTGGACTTCCTCCCCAGAGGAGCTCGACCATGCCATCACCCTTAAAGAGGGAGCCGAGATTCCCCATCTCCGACCTTATCGGTATCCTCACTATCAAAAATCTGGGATTGAGAAGATAGTGAAAGAAATGTTGCAAATGAATATCATCCGGCCTAGTACCAGTCCTTTTTCTAGCCCTGTTATTTTGGTTAAGAAAAAGGATGGTGGGTGGAGATTCTGTGTGGATTATAGAGCCTTGAAAATTGATGCTCAATTATGCATGGTTCTCAAATCGACTATTCACTCGTCTTTGAAACAAATTTTTCGCTCTTTTGAGACGTGTTCAGAAATTTGGGAGCATGCCAAATTATTATATACCAATGACACTCAACGTCTTTATGGAGTATGTCAAAATCTCCTTCATGTTGTTGCTTCGAAACGTCTTGATGGTACAATGTCTAAGTATCTTGGTAAAATTCATGCTCTTTTTCATGATTTTAATGAATTGTTGCCTCCTGCATCCACTTCGTCTCAAGAGATAGAGCAACGGTCCAAGGTTTTCATGTTGTTAGCCTTATATGGACTTCCTGATGATTATTCTCCTGTTCGTGATCAGATTTTGGGATCTCCTGTTGTGCCCACCCTTACTTCTACTTCTTCCACCCTTATGCGTGTACCAGATAGATCCCATATTGATATATCTACTTCAGGTGATGACTCTTCTGCTTTAGTATCTCAACGTGATGATCGCACCCGTTCTCGAAAGCCGAACAAAGGGCGTCATAAATGTGACCATTATGGCAAACTTGGCCACAAAATTGACAGGTGTTATGCCTTACATAGCCGTCCTCCTAAAACTGTTGTAGTTGTCCAAGCAACTCCTGTGCCACCTTCTACCATGGATTTTACTTCATCTGATATCTCAGGTCCACCGGCTATTTTCAATGAATTTCTTAAATGGCATGAAGATCGTCAGAACTCTGGTTTCACTGCATCTGTTGCACATACAGGTATCTCTTTTGGTGGGCTCACCCACTCCAATTCTCTTGGTCCTTGGGTTCTAGACTCAGGTGCCACAGATCATATTACTGGTAATAAATCATTTTTCTCTTATTTGTCTACCTCTGGTCATTTACCCTCTATCACCATGGCTAATGGTTCTAAGGTCTCATCCCATAGTGTTGGTACTGTTCATCTTTTCCCTTCTTTGCCTATTGACAATGTTCTTTATGTCCCTGGGTCACCTTTTAATTTATTATCTATCAATCGTCTCACTCATTTTCTTGATTGTATTATTTCTTTTACCAAAGATTTTGTTTGTTTACAGGATCGGAGTTCGGGGCGGATGATTGACACCGGATGTGAGTCTCATGGTCTTTATTGTTTACGAACATCTGCTCATATTGGCATGGTTATGGACTCTCCATCTCTTCTTCACGCTCAGTTAGGACATCCTAGTCTTGCTAAGATGTAGCAACTTGTTCCAAGTTTATCTAAGTTGTCCAGTTTGTCTTGTGATTCGTGTCTTTTAAGGAAACATAGTCCCAGTTCTTTTCCTAGTAGTGTCTCTCAACGTGCTTCGTCCCCATTTGCCTTAGTTCACCCTGACATTTGGGGACCAAGTCGTCTTAAGTCTAATTTAGGATTTCAGTATTTTGTTACTTTTATTGATGATTATTCAAGATGTACTTGGTTATTTTTAATGAAAAATCATTCTGAGTTGTTTTCAATATTTCAATCTTTTTTTAATGAGATTAAAAATCAATTTGGTGTTTCAATTCGAATCTACGGAGTGATAATGCTCGTCGTGAGTATCTTTCTCAGTCTTTTACGACTTTTATGAAATCTCATGGCATTCTTCACCAAACCTCTTGTGCTTATACACCTCAACAAAATGGGATAGCTGAGCGCAAAAATAGACATCTTGTTAAAACTACTCGTACTCTTTTAATTCATGGTGGGGTTCCTCAATATTTTTGGGGTGATGCTATTCTTAGTGCATGTTATCTTATTAATCGTATGTCATCTTCAGTTTTAAAAAATAAAATTTCTCATTCTATTTTGTTTCCTCATGAGTCTCTCCATCTATTACTCCCTAAAGTTTTTGGGTCTACATGTTTTGTTCACAATTTTAGTCCCGGACTTGATAAATTATTTGCTCAGTCACATAAATGTGTCTTTTTAGGGTTCACTAGATTTCAAAAAGGATATAAATGTTTTTCACCCTTGCTTAATCGTTATTTCATTTCTGCATATGTTACCTTTACTGAATCTTCTTTTTATTTTAAGTCTTCATCTTCTCCTCTTGTGTCTTCATCTAATCAAACACATATTTCAATTGTTTGTGATTCTCCTGTCATGTCTAATGTTCCTACTGAGTCGCCTCCTTCACCACCTCTTAAGGTTTATAGTCGTCGTTAAACTTCCCAACGTCCACCAAGTGATTCTCCTCTAGTGCCAAATATTCCACCCCCTCCGGCTCCAACAGTTGAACCTGATCTTCCCGTTGTCATTCCTAAAGGTATACGTTCTACCCGTAATCCATCTCCACACTATACTGCCTTGAGCTATCATAGACTATCTCAACCTTTTTATGCTTGACTATCATCCATTTCTTTAGTGTTTATTCCAAAAACTGTAGGTGATGCTTTAGCTCATCCTGGTTGGCGTCAAGCTATGCTTGATGAACTCAGTGCTCTTCAGAACAGTGGAACTTGGGAACTCGTTTCTTTACCCTCTGGGAAATCTGTTGTTAGTGCAGGTGGGTCTTTACTATCAAAGTTGGTCCAAATGACACTATTGATCGCCTCAAAGCTCGTCTTGTGGCTAAAGGCTACACCCAAATTTTTAGTTTGGACTATGGTGATACTTTTTCTCCAGTGGTAAAAATGGCGTCTGTTCGCCTATTTATAGCCATGACAGCTCTTCAAAGATGGCCTCTCTATCAACGGGATGTCAAAAATGCTTTTCTTAATAGGGATTTACAGGAAAAAATTTATATAGAGCAACCTCCAGGTTTTGTTGCTCAGGGGGAGTCTTCTGGATTGGTATGTCGTCTTCGCAAATCTTTATATGGTCTCAAACAGTCTCCCAGGGCTTGGTTTGGAAAGTTTAGTAGTGTTGTTAAAGAATTTGGTATGACTCGCAGTGAGGCAGATCATTCAGTTTTTTATCGTCATTCGAATGCTGGGTGTATCTATCTAGTTGTCTATGTTGATGACATTGTTCTTACAGGTAGTGATCACCATGGTATTTCTCAACTTAAACAGCATATTTGTCACCATTTTCAGACCAAAGATCTTGGTAAACTTAGATATTTCTTGGGGATTGAGGTAGCACAATCCAATCATGGTATTGTTATCTCTCAAAGAAAGTATGCATTGGATCTTTTGGAAGAAACTGGGTTACTGAATTCTAAATCTGTTGAGACACCCATGGACCCTAATGCCAAACTTCTACCTAGTCAGGGGGAGCTCCTCTCAGATCCTGAGAAGTATAGAAGATTAGTTGGAAAACTGAATTATCTTACTGTTACTCGTCCTGATATTTCTTTTGCAGTTAGTGTGGTGAGTCAATTCCTTAACTCTCCATGTGTTGATCATTTGAATGCGGTTACTCGTATATTGAAGTACATTAAAGGTTCTCCTAGAAAAGGCCTACTATATGGTTATAATGACCATACTGGAGTTGTATGTTATACAGATGCAGATTGGGCAGGATCTCCATCAAATAGAAGATCTACTTTCGGATATTATGTTTCTATTGGTGGTAATTTGATATCTTGGAAGAGTAAGAAACATGTTGTGGCAAGATCTAGTGTTGAAGCTGAATATAGAGTCATGGCCTTAGCTGCCTGTGAACTTATTTGGCTCAAACAGTTACTAGAAGAATTGCAATTTGGAGAGGTCACTCAAATGACACTTCATATTAGCTCAAATCCCGTCTTTCACGAGAGGACTAAACATATTGAAGTTGATTGTCATTTTGTTCGAGAAAAAATTACATCTGGAGACATCAAGACCGAGTTTGTTAATTCGAATGATCAATTAGCAGACATTTTCACCAAATCTTTAAGGAGTCCTAGGATTGATTATATTTGTAACAAGCTTGGTACATACAATTTATATGTACTAGCTTGAGAGGAAGTGTTGAATATAACGGGCTTAGCCCATGTTCTCTGTTATTTTGATACTATTTCTATTATTTTTATCATCTATAAATAAACATCCCTTTATATGTACACACAAGGGAATTAATCCTATACCTATTTCTCTATTTTAATAATCTTTATGAGCACTTTTTGGTCCAAATTGTTTAAACAGGCCGGAACCTCTTTGAAGATGTCTTCCGCTTATCACCCACAAACGGATGGCCAAACCGAGGTTGTCAACAAGTGTGTGGAAACTTACCTCCGTTGCCTGACCGGCACTAAGCCAAAACAATGGCCCTCTTGGCTCTCTTGGGCTGAATTTTGGTATAACAAACTACCACGGGTCAATCAAGATGTCCCCTTTCAAAGCTCTATATGGGCATGATCCCCCACCTTTGTTGAGAGGTGTGGCTGACTCTACTGTGGAAGACGTGAGGCTGTTATTAGAAGAAAGGAATCAAATGCTTGAGGAATTGCAATTTCAGCTCAATAGGGCTCAAAATCGCCTGAAACAGGATGCTAATAAAAGAAGGAGGACAACAGTTTTTGAAGAAGAAGATTTAGTATTTTTGAAGTTGCATCCTTATAGGATGAAGTTACTTGCCACCAGAATCAACCAGAAGTTAAGTGTCAAGTTTTATGGGCCATTTGAGGTATTTGAGAAGATTGGAGAGGTGGCGTACAGGTTGAAATTACCTGACACGGCTCGCATCCATCCCGTGTTTCATATGTCCTTATTGAAGAAGAGTCTTGGCCCTACTGTGGAACCCCAACCCCTCCCGGCAGCTTTAACAGATAAGGGGTGAGCTATTGGTCCAGCTAGAGGAGATTCTAGATACCCGCTACAACACCCTGGGTGAACTTCAAGTGTTGATTAAATGGCAAGACCTCCCAAATTTCGAGAGCACTTGGGAGTTGGCTGATACAATTAGGACTATTTTTCCCCTTTTTCACCTTGAGGACTAGGTGAACCTTCAAGGGAGGTATTGTTACACACCTCAACAGCAAGGAAGAGCAAGGGCAGAATGGAAAAATCACTCCTTTTGAATTTACATATAGGAAGAGAGGAAAGAAAAATAAGAAGAGTATTAGTAAGAGGAACGAAATTTTGGGGGTTAGTTAGAGGAGAGAGAAATATAAATAGAAGGGAGAAACATGGATTGAGGGGAGTGGGAGAATTGGAGGAGAGAATTGGCCTCTCGAAAGCCAAATACTTTTCTATTATTGCTTTACACTTTTACATAAACAATATTTTCAGATTTGAAGGAATCATCACACTAAGATTTCTTCTCTGAGTTTTTAATATTCCTAGCTATTCATATTTTGTTCAATATTTTCTATTGCTATGTCTTATAATAGTTCATAGTGTTTCTATAATTGGTTATTTCTACTGTTGGAGGAACTGTTAGACACAAAAACCTTACAATCACATTCACCCTGAGCAACAAGTGTAAGATATTGCCTCATGTATATTTTCTCCTCAAGATTAACATGAAGAAAGACATTATTGAAATGTGTAACAAACCGAGGGCAAAATAGGGATATCACACCTTTACAATTCACATATCAGAGAAGAGGAAAAAGAAATAACTAATGGGAAGAAGGGAAATTGTTTTTATCAGAGTTTCTTAATAGTGAGCGAAGATATAAATAAGAAAGAAAAGAGAATATAGGGAAAAAAAAAAGTAGGGAAAGGGGTGGAGAGTGTTGGCCTCTTGAAAGCCAACTTTTATCTCTCGTGCTTCCAATTGGGCTAGGCCTAATACTCACTCTTCTGCACCCGAGTTGAGTAAGCCCACGGTTAAGGCGGAGACAACAATTGAGTTAGAACCCTCTGTCTCTACGACTTCTAGTGCCTCTAAGCCCACTTCTCGTTGTAGGGATAAGTGGAACCCACATCATTCATATAAATTTCGTCATCAACAACTAGTCATATTGGGTGAGGATGAGAAGACTCTAGAGGTTCCAGAAGATATTCCAGATGATGAGCAGCCCCTCTTAGCTCTACAGAGTTTCTCTCCATATTTCTTCTTTCAGCTATTGGGGTCTGACTTCCCATCAGACTTTGAAATTCAGGGAGACAATTAACGACAACGAGGTTATCGTTTTAGTGGACCCAGGGGCTTAAGCTAATTTTCTTTCTTCGACTCTAGTTTCTACCCTGGGTTTACCGCTGGTTCATTTACCTCCATTCCGAGTGGAGGTGGGGAATGGCGCTGTCGAGCATGGCATATGAGGATGTGAAAGGGTGACAGTTTTGGTGCAAGGAATCTCAATCGTGGAGGATTTCTTGGTCATGGAGTTAGGTCGTTCTAAAGTGGTTCTCGGTACAGGTTGGGTGGCAAGTTTGGGTAAATTCGAAGGAGATTACAGGAATTTGACCTTGAGTTGGATGTTAAATGGACGTATGGTGACTCTAAAGAGTGATCCTACCTTGGAAAGAAGCCAAGCAAGTGGAAAGATGGCTTTGAACGCCCTGCGAAATGACAAGGCTTTCTCGTAACACCAATCTTTAGGTCTGAGTCTTCTGAGGAACAACATTCAATCTCAGCAGCTACTATAAATCTTCTACAACAATTTGATGACATTTTTCAGCCTCCCTCTGAGCTTCCACCAGAGCGGACACATGATCATAAGATAGTGCTGAAGGGAAATGCTCCTATTCCCCACATTAGGCCTTACAGATATCCTCATTATCAGAGAGCAGAGACAGAGAAGATAATCGCGGAAATGCTTCAGAGTGGAATAATTCGGCCTAATACTAGTCCATTTTCGAGCCCTGTGATTCTCGTGAAAAAGAAGGATGGCGGTTGGCGTTTTTGTGTTGACTATCGAGCGCTCAACAAAATCACCACTCCTGATAAGTTTCCCATCCATTATTGAGGAGCTACTGGACGAGCTTGATGGAGCTACGGTGTTCACTAAATTGGATCTGAAGTCTGGATATCATCAAATTCGGATGCGGGAGGAGGAAGTCCACAAAACCGCTTTTCGAACTCATGAGGGTCATTATGAATTTCTTATAATGCCTTTTGGTCTTACAAATGCTCCATCAACATTTCAAGCTCTCATGAACTCGATACTTAAGCCTTTTCTCAGGAAATTTGCATTGGTTTTCTTTGACGACATTCTTGTGTATAACAAAGATATTGAGAGTCACAGGAATCACTTGTTTAGTGTGTTCGATTTACTGAGGCAGAATCACTTATTGGTGAATAAGAAGAAGTGTGGCTTTGAGTGTCCTAGTATTGAATATCTCGACCACATCATTTCCTCCCAAGGAGTGACAGCCGATCCCAAGAAGCTCCAAGTCATGATGGATTGGCCACAACCGAGAGATCTTAAAAGTTTGTGTGGGTTCTTAGGTCTCATAGGTTACTATAGGCGATTTGTCAAGGGATATGGATGCATCGCTTGGCCCCTCACTCAACTTTTGCGGAAAGATTGCTTTCAATGGAGTCCAGACGCTGAGATTGCTTTTCAAAAGTTAAAGTCAGCCATGGTTTTGGTGCCTGTTTTAGTAGTTCCTTGTTTCTCTAAACCATTCCAGATCGAAATCGATGCTTCTGGAAAAGGGGTTGGTGCGGTCTTAATGCAAGATGGTCACCCCATTGCATTCATGAGCCAGAAGCTTTCTAATGCGGCTTAACGTAAATCTGTGTATGAGAGGGAATTAATAGTTATTGTGCTAGCCATCCAAAAGTGGCGACACTATCTTATGGGGCAACAATTCACGGTATTTACTAATCAAAAGTCCCTGAAATTCTTGCTGGATCAGAGGGCTGCAGACGAAGGTCAACAAAAATGGTTATCCAAGTTGTTGGGTTATAATTTTGAAGTTAAATATAAGGCAGGGTCTGAAAATAGAGTTGCAGATGCTCTGTCTAGGACCTTTTGCTTCTCCTCTCTTTCTTTCCCATGGCTACTGAATGGGAGGATTTGGAAGCTGAAGTTTTGGTTGACGGACGGTTAAAGGGATCATGCAGCAACTTTTAAAAGGGGAGAACACTACATCAGGTTTCGAATTGGTCAATGGAAAGCTCATGTACAAAAGGAGGATAGTGATTGTTCGAAACTCCAAATGGATCCTAAAGATTTTGTTGGAATTTTACAACTCTAAATTGGGTGGCCACTTTGGCTTCTTCAGCACCTACAAACGGATCTCAGCCTTGTTGTATTGTGAGCGCATGAAGACTACTTTTATGGATTTTATCAAAGGTTGTGAGGTTTGCCAGCAAAATAAACACTCTACTCTAAAACCAGCAGGTCTCTTAAATCCTCTACCCATTCCTAGTAATGTGTGGGCAGACATTTCAATGAATTTTATTGGTGGTTTACCAAGATCTAAAGGCATGGATACTATTTTGGTAGTAGTGGACCGTCTCACTAAGTACGCTCACTTCTTTTTCCTTGCTCATCCTTTTACTGCGAAGGATGTGGCCTCATTATTCATCAGAGAGGTGGTACGTCTCCATGGGTTTCCATCCTCTATCGTCTCGGATAGGGATAAGATCTTTATGAGCACTTTCTGGGCTGAGTTGTTCAAACAGGCAGGGACCTCACTACGGATGACGTCGGCTTATCACCCACAATCTGATGGACAGACAAAGGCGGTTAACAAATGCCTTGAAACATACTTAAGGTGTCTCACGGGTTTTAAGCCGAAACAATGGACTGCATGACTTGCTTGGGCTGAGTATTGGTACAACACCAACTACCATGACGCCATTAAGATGACTCCCTTCAAGGCTTTATACGGGCGAGAACCTCCACCACTACTGAGAGGAGGATTAGAGTCCACCATGGAAGAGGTGAAAATTTTGTTGGCATAACGCAACCAGTTGCTGGACGAGTTTCATTTTCAATTAAATCGTGCTCAAAATGTGATGAAGCAGCAAGCAGATAAGAAGAGGCGGGATGTTGTCTTTGTTGTTGGCGATTTTGTTTACTTGAAGATTCATCCTTATAAAATGAGATCACTAGCTGCCAGGAGTAATCAGAAGTTGGCTGCTCGTTTTTATGGACCCTTTGAAATTTTGGAAAAGATTGGAGAAGTTGCCTACAAGCTTCAGCTTCCAGAGACAGTAAAGATACATCCAGTCTTCCATGTATCTCTTCTCAAAAAGAGTATTGGCTCTACCATTTCACCTCGACCCCTTCCGGTTGAGTTATCTGAAGATATAGAATTGATTGTCGAACCCGAACAGATCCGTGTCACTAGAACAAATGCCAAGGGTGAACTTGAAGTATTGGTTAAATGGCTAAATCTGCCTGAGTTTGAGAACACTTGGGAGTTGGCCACTACATTGAAGACAACCTTTCCTCTTTTTCACCTTGAGGACAAGGTGACTCTTAAGGGGAGGGTATTGTAACAAACCGAGGGTAAAATGGGGATATCACACCTTTCCAATTCACATATCAGAGAAGAGGAAAAAGAAATAACTAATGGGAAGAAGGGAAATCGTTTTTATCAAAGTTTCTTAGTAGTGAGAGAAGATATAAATAAGAAAGAAAAGAGAATATAGGGAAAAAAAAGAAAAGTAAGGAAAGGGGTGGAGAGTGTTGGCCTCTCGAAAGCCAACTTTTATCATTCTGTTATCTCATACGCCTGTTACAAAATGCAGTCGATGGAAGGCCAATGACGAATAGTGGCCACATCAAAGAGTCGAACGGTGGTAATTTTGACCATAGGAGAAAAAGTATCAATGTAATCAAGATTGTATATCTGTGAACCCTTTGGCAAACAGTCTCACTAAGGTAGACAATTTTACCATCTGGCTCAACTTTAATAGCATAAACCCACCTACATTCAATTGTCTTCTTTCCAAATGGAAGAGAAACAAGTTCCCACGGATAGTTCTGGCCAAGAGTTTACATTTCAACAATCATGGTTTGTTGCCATCCAAGATGATCAAATGATTCTCATACATTTTTAAGAGCAGTAATAGAGGACACAAATGAGACAAGGGAAAAAAAAGGAGACAAACGATGATAACTTAGAAAGTTGTAAATAGGATGAGGATTGAGTGGAGCGAGTATTTTTTCGACGAGCTACGGGTCAAGCAAGATCTTCACTATCAAGACTTGTGGTGTGGGTCGATAATAGTGAAGGAACGGAAGAATCATCCTCTTACAACAAGTGCATTGAGGATGGCCAATACCACTTTGTGCTCCTTAATTCCCACAACCACCCCTTTTGACAGTAGACACCATGAAAAATGATTTAATAGAATCATGCATATCTCTAGTAGTAAGAGTGAGAACACGAAGCAATTGTGCTGTGAGAGTATCCATTGATAGAATTTCTTTACCAGTCATAATTTGGTTCTGTACATGATCAAAATCTAAGTGCGTGGCTAGAAGAATCGTAGCCATGTAAAACATATTCAACTTCTTCCTAATCTCTTCCAAAGAATCAACTTCAAAAATTATCTTTAATTCCTCAACAGCTGATTGTGCTTCAACAATAAAGAAGGTCATGTCATGATCTGTTTGTTTCAAAGATGTCAGTTTATGAGCAGAAACATAGATGCCTTGAATATCATTTGAAAAATTTATACCCATAGCCTTCTTCCAAAGGGAGTTACAAGTTTTAAATGCTCTAAGAGTTCCAAACATATTGGGTTCCACCAATTTCCACAATAGGGAACAAAGCTGAAAAATCATCTTCTTCCTATGTCCAACCTTGTTGAATGGCATTGTATTACCGTCTTTTTCCAAATGACCATGAAAGATTAGGCCAAGATAAGTAATTTTTGCCATTAAACTTCTCTGAAGTAATTATAGGAGAACTAAAAAAGGACTAGACAACTCCGGAAGCAACCATTTTAGGAAAGAAAAAAGACAATTGTAAAAAAAAGGAACTCCCAAGGTGTTCAACTAAGGTTATGCTCGAACCAATATGAAATGAAAAAAAGTCAGTTAGAAGTAGGAACTAGAGAGTTCAGTGACAGTAGCGAAGGTGGCGCGAAGTCATTCTGGTGGCAGGAAGGCAGCAGGAGGAGAACACACGCCTAGGTGTACAGTTTGGGATAAGTTGGCCTCTGAGACCAGTTGGGTACTCCGTCCCTCAGAGAAGCGCTTTAGAACCGGATCTTTTTCCAACAAAAACAACAGTGGTGCCAAACAGTGACAACGGATCCAAGGTTCTACGTCGCTTAACAAGATGAATACAACCACTTAAAGACAGAGGAGCACAACAACCAACGACGGTGAATGCACTGGAGAATGACAAACATAACGGGATTGATCCGCCTTGGTACCAACTTAAGACTGGAAAATATGAAAAATGTCTAAGACATTTCAATGATCTCTTAGTTGATTCATTCATTTATATGGATTCTTACTTTAGTGGAGAAAAAAAATGATAAGATTATCTACATCTAGGTGTCAGATAGGTAATACAAAGATAAGTTGACCTATTCTAACATGTCAATTATTTTACATAAGTTAAGAAATTCTGATATGATCACACAAATTATTATAATTTACACTATCACTTTCATCATGATAAAGAGAAGACTTAACAAATCTCAAACATAAACTTATGGACAACTAGAATATTTCACATCTAAGCGCAAAACAATAAAAGCTACACACAAACAAAATGCATAACCAAAACAGTAGGGCAAGCCCCTGACAAATAACCACACCTAATGTCAAGAATCTACCAAGGAGCACGGCACTTCAACTTTCAAACCAAAATAATAAATAGTACCTAATGGAGATAAAGATGATGACCCAAACTATGCAAAAGCCATCTTTCTTAGGGTTGCAGAGTAACAAATGGAAGAGTTCATGGGAGAGGAACAGGATGAAAAGAGTGAAAAGCGTGCTAATCAATTGTATTTCAGATAGATATCATGTTAATTCCTACCATATACAAGAACATGTATTTCAAATGTCATTTTAGTATCTGCCTCATGAAAGCCATTGATACACTTAACATGCCACGTTAACTTGTCTAACACTATTTAGTTGACAAGAGAAAATCATTGGACTAACTAAATCAACTATCTTCAATTTCAAGACAAAAGTTAGGGGCAATGGAGTATGTATATATATAGCGGGGAAAAATAAAACAAGACAAGACCACATCGTAGAAACATGAAAAAAGAAAAAGGAGAAAAGAAAGGGAAACCGAATATTCACATTCTTTGTTCCACTAATTGTCAGATTTTTACATTGCTTACTCATCAGCCATGGCCAACTCCAAGGCATAGTCATCTCTTTCCTGTAAAAAGTTTCCAGGTTAAAAGTCACATAATCAAAGACAATGAGCCATCTCATTCCAGAAAAAAAAAAAAAAAGTTACAAACAGAATTTACCACTGGCCCTCGAGCAAAATAACGTCCAAATTGAAGCCAATATACCTGTATGTTCCCAGGATTTATTAAACTCATAACCAATATTAAATAAATTATCACAGCAACAATATTCTTATCTCACAAATCCAATAAATGACAACAATCATGCCAACTTTATTTAGCCTCAAAAGCACTTTATGAGAGCAAATTACACATTCTACGATTGGTTGAGATTAAGAGAATAAAAGGAATAAAGTAAACGAGGGAATAGAACACTAAATATTAGGGTTCTAGATTGAAGTGGGTGCTGTGATGGGATACAAAATACTAACCAAAATTTCCGGTCATACTAACAATTAGGTTTAGTCCTAGTGACTACAAGTCCAAGCCTCCAGGGAGACAACTAATTGATTCACGGCATATTTTAAAGAATTGAGATATTCTAAAATGTCCAAAGAGACAAGCAAGATGTTGTGAAACATTTTGTAGATATTCTAACACTTCCTCGCGGTTTAAGGTTATTACAAATAAACAATTTTAAGAGAAAATAACAAAAATATAAAGCCTTCTCAACAAAACATAAAACAACTCAAAAGATGCTAGAGGTGCAAAAGAGATGAACACTGCTAGAGATAACTCAACAAGACAACTGGCATGATTATACACCTGAAGAAAGAATATTATATATCAAAGAAAAGACTTCCCTGGAAAGAGGCTCAGCGTAAATTTCCTAGCATGCTAAAGGATGAAATTCATTGTCCAAAGACAAAGGGATTGAGTTCACTAACCAATTATAGTTTGCATGATTATGAATGGGGTGGGAGAATAACCAATTATAGTTTGCATGATTATGAGTGGGGTGGGAAGTGAGTCTATAGTGGGGTAGTTGAGGAGGGAGTGGGGAGTCTAAATTTCTATTTGCATTCGATCTTGAGACCTGTTAGGAATTTAAAGTGAGTTGGAAATCTCACAAAGGGTAAAAATGAATAAAATGAACAATATATAAGTAGAAAAATTCACAAACCTATTGCTTTGAGGTTTTTGATTGAAAGTGGTGTCTTGATTTCTTATATGGGTTTGTTCACAACTCATTGGTGTCAAATCTCCCAAGTGTCTCCTCTCAAAGAACCTATAAGTGGTCTTAGAGTTGATGGTTCATGGTGGCCAACTCGGATGAGTATCACATTTGTAAATTTCTTGTATTGAAAGTCTTCCGTTCCAGGAGAGTTTCAAGTTGTAGAATGACGCTACAAAGTAAAGGTCACCATAGAAGGGAGGTATATCAATGTGGAAAAGACTCACCCTTGAAGGATTAGGAATTCAAGGTGAGCTGAAAATCCCACATTGGTTAAAAATGAGTAAGATGAACAATATAATAAAATGACCCACAAACCTATTGTCTTAGGATTTTAGGTTGAAGATGGTCTTTTGGTATGTTATATGAGTTTGTTCACAACTTATTGCTATTAAATCTCTTATATGAGTATTATAATGCTGAAGGTGGTGTTCTATATTTCTGCTTAAGAAAACATCTCTATTACACATAATTGATCAGATCGGCATCTACCTCAAGCTAATATCACGAAATGTTTCAAACTACAATTTAGTCTTGCTCATTACCTCATCTTCATCTTGAGTTTCCACTTCAACATCAGAGGTTGGGAAGCCCACACAAAGAAGTGCGTAACCCTGAAATGCAATTAAAACTTCACATACTTGCCCAGAATAGCAGTAAAAGACCGTGAACCCATAAGCTGGAATATGTTCTGTTGTATGTATATGTATATAATTAAATATATTCATTTGTGCAAGGGCTCTAGAATAGAAACACTGACCAAGAAAATAAAATGTAAACTACACATTCAATCACAGCAGGAATATACTAGAAAGAAGAGTCAAATAGTTGTACTTCTAAGTTTTAACTTAAACCCTTATGTTGAATAAGTCAATCTCATTGTTCTTAACATTCCAGGAATGAACCAAAAAAGTCGTATTTGTATTTTTTTGGCTTATCTGAAAATTGTAGTGCAAACGTCCAGGTTAGTATATAGGAAATACCATTAATAGAATGATTTGTGTATGTACAGTGTTTCATTGTTAGTAATTAAAGTTGATGTTTATTTTGGTCATGAATAATGATTAGAAGTTGTGAAAATAAGTGAAGAAAAATAGTATGTACTAGTTCAGTGCATTGACACTGAAAAAAGATTAAACTTTCATGTCTTCTTATTTACTAATGGAAGAAGGTAAAGTTATTCACATGTCTTTTGGTACTGGCGTCTGAAAACTTGAACAAGCATATTGGTTCTAAACCAACAATTCATCCTCCTCTACTCTAGTAACATGCAAAAACTTCTTACAACGATACAACAGAGAGAGTTGAGAAAAAACTGAGAAAAGTTATATTAATAATTTGTCTTGAGAGAGGTACAGCTTATTGCTATTTAAAATACTACTATAGTTGGTTAGATTTAAACAATTATAGTAGTCTATAGTAATAAGTTGAAACATCATGATTCATGTTCAATATTTTCTTTTACCCTTAATGAAATAAGGATAGAAAATGCTGATTATTGGGTATACCATGAGAAAATTGTGCATTGGTACTTAACAAGTTGAAATTACCAATTCAAGCGTGTAATTAAAAAAAAAAATCATAAACATGGAGTATAGATGAGTTACACGTGCCTTGTCTTTCAATTCAGCAGATATCCCAAGTGCCTCTGGTTGCCTGATCTGTCCATTCTTTATACGTACAGCACAACTAGTACAACAACCTGCAGTAAAACGTTTCAAAGAACCAAACATGATCAGGAAGCGAAAAATAGCATCACAAATCCAACAGATTTCAATCACGATGGCAATAGAAACAGCACAGAGAACAAGTGTCAATAATTCATTGCATTCATCTACAAAGACAAACTTCACCAGATTTAAACAATTACCATATTTTCTTTGCTCCCAATAAGAGGAAAACAAAACATCACACTAGTTTAAAGTAAATAAAACCCACGAAAAAACGGAATCTACCATCAGCAATGGCCGTTGGTAATAATATAGAATATAATAGGTTTGTAAAATTCTTCCAATGACTTCCAAAAACCTTACGAAAGGTTAAGGAACTATTTGGACAAGTTTCTCCATAAACACTTTAAAAAAATTAAGTAAAATTAGTTTTTCTATAAACTAAGATTAGTTTTACGCATAACCTAATTTGTAAAAGCTCTTTTATATAGTTTCTCTAAATTTTAATTTTTAACTTATGCATAAGTTAATTTTAACTTATAGAAAAATCTATCTTTTTTTCTTGTTTTTCTCTCCTATACACCGCCGAAGAACATTGATACATGTGCAATGCAATGAAGCAGCAAAAATCCAAGATAACATAGCAATGGATGAGTGCAAGTGTGAATTTACTATTGGGATTTCTGTGTAGATCTTTTTTCGAAAACAGAGGAGATACATCGTGCAGAATTTAATTCCTGTATTCTGTATATAGAGCTAAAGTGTAATTCAAAATTCAAATACTAACAACATCCCAATCTTAACATTTAAATTTAAACAGCGACCTAAAGATTTAAAAACAAACAAATAATATTAATAATAAAATCCCCCAAGAGATTTGAAACATGAATAACAAATTCCTAAAAAAAGTAAATTATCCATTTTCAAACTAGAGATATTCAGGCATATTTTCAACAGTCTCCTGTGTGAGAAAATAAATGAAAAGTAAAAACAAATTGGATAAAAGCAAGTACCATGCCTGCAGGCGAACGGAAGGTTAATATTCTGGGATTCAGCAGTATGTAATATATACTGGTCCTGCATTTCATAAATCACAGTAACAATCACATGTAAATTTCAAAAAATATTAAAAATAAACAAGGATAGTTAATTTCTTTCTGTTGAATCAAAGAAACAGAAATCAATATCCACTAATGATAAAACAAAAGAGAATAAGATAAAGTATTAATTGAATGCAGTTGCAACAGACAATGGAAAAGAAGGAGGATATCGGATACAGGGAAATGGTAGAATGCGAAAGACGGTACCTCAGGTACGACAAACTCGTGAACGATTCCTCTTTTTCTGTCATGGACTGTGACCTTATGATTGGGAGCATCAACAGACGGAAACTGGAAATCGCTTCCACCGGGCCGCACAACCGCCGTCTGGAGCTCCGCCGTCAGCGTGGTGGCTCTGCGGCGGAGAGTGGAAGGGAATGATTGTTGTTGCTTGGGAAGTGGAATGCCGGGAATCGGAAGAAGGGGAAGTGCCATCTCTTTGTTCTTCTTAGAGTTGACGACGCAGCAGTGGATAACGAGAGAGTGAGGGGAGGAACCGTACGCGCGTTCTCCACCAACTGTTAGATTCTCTTCCAACGAAATCTCAACACATGTACGGTCATCAAAACTCCTCCATGGGCTTCACTACTGTTTCAGTGGACGTTTTAGAAATACACCCTTAATGAAAATAAATTTTTATCTGATTATGATTGAGTAGGCAACAGTTAAATAATATTTTAAAATTAGTGCATTAAGTAAAATTACATTAAATTATTATAACAAAGATTTGATTCACATTCTATACAAATTTAAAAAAAAAATTGCTCTATAAATCATACGTTAATTACTATTTTTCAAAATTACTCTTAATTTTTCTTACAAAAAATTAAAAAAATTTAAAATTAGTGGCATATAATTTTCATCAAGTTATCCAACAAATTTAGTTTTAAATATAATAAGAGTAATTTTGGAATGATAATCTATATTGCTACCTAATATGTTGTTTTCGACGAGTAAATATTTCTCGTTTCTCTAGTGAACTTTTATATTTTTTTTAACATCCTTAGTTAAAAAAAAAATCCTTTTATTATTTTATTATTTACAGGATTAAATATTTGGAAATTAAATTTATGTTATGATAATATAATTTGTAAGATTTTTTTGTCAGAAAAAATATTATTAAATAAAAACACTAATAAGTCTTTAAATCCGTTTACACCTAATAAAATTTTAAAAGTAAACAAAACGCATAAAAAATTTTAATTTGTCATGTTAAACTTTATAAAAAATATTAATTCTCTTTTTTTCTTTAAAAAGATATTTTTAGTTTTGAAAGTATTGTCAATTCTCTTTTACTGTGTTATCAATCCGGTAAAACATATTATATTCTAACTAAAGTAGAGAATTTACTACCAATTTATTAAAATATTATCTACTGAATAACAAAACTAATAAAATTGGACGTTCTTAATATTAACTAATAGGAACTGAATGTAAATTTTTTAATTTGTAAAGTTGTTTCTGAGCCCTTCATATATCTAAAACATTATCTTTTGATTGTGTATTGTTTTTCTTGTTTGGTCATTAATAATTTCTTCATCATAGATTAGTTTATTAATATTTTCTTCATCACAGATTCGTTTTAAAAAGACTAATATTGTCGGCATACCATGAATAACAACTTAATAGGTGACGCTTTAGGAGATACATCCTTAATAACAACTTAAGTATTACTATATATCTAATCGCTAATATATAAACAAAATTAAGTTGTGTCTACGTATAATTGTAATCTGACCATATAAATAATTTTGTTTAATATTATGTTTTAAGACACTCAAGCAACAATTCATACTAATCAGAATAAAAGAAAAATATTTTAAATTTTTCACATTTCAGCCATAATTATTATTATAATAAAAAAGTTATTTGAAGATCAAGCTATCAAATAAAATTGTTAATATTTGTGATCAAAATAGTCATCAAATTAAATTTTAGTTGTTAAATAACTAAAAATTAGAAATAATGATTAAATCTAGTGATCAATTAAGTCAAATAATTGGTATCTAACATTAGATACCAAAGTTTTAGTGACATATATCATTAGATTATAAATTAGTCTCTAACTTAACAATAGCTATCAAGGTTTTAGTAACTAATATCATTAGATTCTAAAATAGTCTCTAACTTAATTAGATACCAATTTAAAATCTAATGGCACACGTTACTAAAACCTTGATAACTATTATTAGAGACTAATTATTTAACTTAATTGGTCACTAAATTCAATCATTATTTTGTGGTTATTTAGCAACTAAAATATAATTTGGTAACTATTTTTATCATAATTAATAACTATTTTATTTGATAACTAAAAGTTTATCTTTAAACAACTCATTTCTTTACCGTATATCTATTCAATCGTACTAAATAACATATTTTCTAATTATTACCCTTTACTTGATTGAAAATAATTTTATTTCTATAATTTTTTAGATAATTAAAACTCACATGCCTTTTCATAGAATGTTTTGTTTACTAATTAAATGTTAAAAGTTTATCATGAATTAATTATAATCTACTGAGTTTACATTCATTCAACTATAATACTTATTTTACAGTGTTTTAGCTATTTTGCTATTAAATAACATATAACTAATAGTATGATAGTTATAAAATTATCATTTTTATCTGTAAAAATTATTTGTAGTTTATAAAAAATATTTGTAATCGTTCTCTGATTTTAAAATAGATGATGCGGAATATTTTTTTCTTATTTTAAATTACATAATTTAAAATAAATTATATGATAATATACTTTATTATTAAACTACTCTAATATATTATAAATTTAAATTCATAAATGTTAAATTAAATTTTAAATGAAAAGTAGTTTGTACTCTAATTTACATACTTAGATTCAAATAATGAGATTGAAATCTAAATCTATATCTTAAAAAAGGAGACTAGTTTTTGTTTTTAACTAAATATAAGATGTCTTTATATAGATAATTAAAGGAGTGAAATGGTTGTCTTGGACATAGATGAAAGATAAACTCCACAAAAATACGCAGAAAATTATATGAAGCTTAAATTAATAAAAGTACGGATAAAGTTTTAATATGAAAACAAGAGTTATTATTAGATTCTACATTTTCCTTTTTTTTTTTTTGGAGATGTTATCATATGGAACTTGGACGTTCATAAATAAAAAAAAAATTGATAATAAATATTTTTATCAAATACTTTAAATGTGGGTGAATATACAAATCTATTAAGTTTAGAATTCAAATAATTTTTGTTAAACATTCTAATATTTCATTGATTTTTTAGAATAAATAAATTTTGTTATTTTTGAAAGATTCTTCAAATTTTATATGATTAACTATTTTTAACCTTTTTCTAAATAGTCAATTTTATGTTCATTTAAAAAAAAAAATCAAACACAGTGTTTAATGTTTTTTTATAAAGAAAATTAAGTTGAATGTTTATTGAAAAAGCTTTTAAACTTTATCATATAGAATTTGATGCAGAATGTTTAATGTTTAACTAATAGTTATTAGACTTTTTTATATAGAAATTGATGTATAATGTTTGATGCAAAGAGAGAACAATTGAACTGTAGATAAATATTTGTATGTAATATTTAGGACAGATCAATTGCAACTAAATTCTTTGTACATGGATGTACATAATTTTGTACAAACAGATGACAATTAAACTATTTATGAATAAATTGATTTAAAATATTTAATTTCAACCAATTGTACAACATTTAATACAAGTCACTATACAAGTTTATATAAAAGATTTTAATATATTTCTATTATAAAAAGTACCTTAAAAAATATATACAAATTTTAAATTATTTTAATTTAAAACACATTTTGAAAAAAAAAAAAGAGTTTAAAATCAATATCAATTATAAAATTCAAACTATTTTGTTTTAAGAAAAAACATGAATTTGAATTTAAATTCAATTCTATTACTTAAATTTGAATATATTAAAATTGAAACTCATTTTTAAGAATATAGAATTCAACCCAATCCAATTATTTAAAGTTAAATAGAATTTGGATTGTAGTTCTAAGATTTGCAGTCCTTGTGACTATTAAAATTCATCACCTAACTATTATTGACAATTTTTTTATCAGATACTATAAGTGGGGGCAATGAAGAGCATGTGTAAACACAGAATGAAAATATCATATAAGAGTGATTCAAACATAGGATGGTGTGAAAATGGTAAAGTTAATATAAATTGTTTACCATATAACACTTCTTAATTACAACATTAGATTCTAATCTTGTTAGTATGTAGTCACTCCTGAATTAGATTCTGATCTTAGTTAGTATGTACTCACTCCTGAGGATATAGCCGAAATGTAGAGATGGATGACACGTGGGATGGAACATTAGGGTTAAGTCGGTAATATTAACACGTGGGATGGAATATTAGGTTAAGTCACGTGGCATGGAATATTAGGGTTAAGTTGGTAATGTTGACACGTGGATAGAACATTAGGGTTAAGTTGGTAACCGATAAGCTATATATATCATGGTTTTGTGTGAACGTGGCAGCCTCTGCATAAAAATTTCTCTGCATGTTGAACACGTAGCATGCTGGTTACCACGTCATGCACTTGCCCTTTTCTTCTCTTCCTATGCTCTGCTTCACATCTTACTTTCCCATATAAATAAATCGATCAAAACTCGAACTTGTTCATACCATAGAAAGATAAGAAAGTGTGACAGACAAGAACAGCCATGCAATCCTCGAAGGAGAAGCTGAAAAACATGGCCAGTGCAGCCAAGGAACAAGTTGACGTCTACAAGGCCAAAATTGATGAGAAGGTCTTCTTTTCAACTTTTCCATCTCTATACATATACTTTGCTCAGTGGCAGTAGTTGGCGTATCTATACATATCATTAAGTTACAATCTTCATAACAACAAATGAATTTAATAACGGAAAAATGCTTGTTTTCTTATTTTTAAAACTGCATGTGAAAGTTTATATGTTACGTGCAGGCGGAAATGGCAACGGCAAGAACAGAAGAGGAGAGAGTGATAGCCCATGAGCGCGCAAAGGCAAACGAAGCAAAAGCAAAGATGGAACTGCATGAAGCTAAAGCTAGGCATGCTGCAGAGAAGCTTGGCACCAAGCAAACACATTATTTTGGGCAGGAGCATCCCGTAGAAGTAACTCAGACTCAGTACCAGCAGGAGCAGCACCATCTTGGAGCGGTTCCCATGCCCGGAGCCACTCATCCATCTCATCCACTAGGAGGAAACCTACCCAGAAACCATCATATATAGATTTGTGTTTAGTACTCGTCTCTTCTTGTTATATTACTCCTAGGAATAAGAAAGATCTGATATTACTCAGAATCTTCCATGTATATTTGTAATGGCTTTCATATCAGTTATGACGTTATATATCTTAGTGCAATTATCGTCGACCATCGTTTCTCTTTATCTTAAATTTGACTTCTTTATATTCAATAATAAATCTATCAAGAGACATGAAGACCCTTTCTTCTAGAGTCCCTTTCTGCTAAACCATTTTGAACTTGTTTGTTGTGTTTTTCCTACCTCTAGGATCCTTATTTATATTTAATTATTTTTTCATTGAATTGGGCTAAATTTGATTTGTTTTAATTTTAATTATTATTACTATTATTATTTATTATTATTACATTTATTAATATAATGAATTTTCCTTGATCATGGAGAAATTATACATTTCTTTGTTAATGTGTGTATAGTTTTTGGGCATTTACAATTTTCTTTGTCTGGGAATTTATTTTTTTAAACGTGGCCGAACATCTACATTATACGATAGTTTGAAATTGATTAAGACATCAAAATAATACCTATATGATGCGAGTAGATAAGCCGTGTAAATGACCGCTCCCTTCTAGTTTTAAACTTGGATAAAAAATTAATTAAGTTTTAAGTTTAAGCTGAAAACTTAAAACATAAGCTAAAGCTCAAGACTTAAACATGCAATGCACTTATCAGTGCACAATGTCGATCCCAAATTTAAACGGGTTGGACTTTTAAAAATTCAATCTAAATCTAGTTCACAGATTCGGGTCCAACTTTAATTAGATAAGTTTTAATCAATCTCAATTTTAAATGTTAAGGATTTGGAGTTATAAAAAATCGATCTTAATTCATTTCAAATATAAATTCAATAGAATAGATAGATTTATAATTCAGTCACATCAAATTAAATTGAATATTTTCTAATTTAAGTTAGATTAAAAATTTAGTGTATTTAATTTTTTAAAATTATATTTAAATTTAAATTTAAATTATTGACTGATCCAACCAAGCTAGAGTTTGATGATACAATATTACGTGTCATCTTCGTTTGAGTTTTTGGATTCGGTCTCCTATCTTCAAATGATTCGCTTAATAATTAGTTTTTTCTTTTTAATAGGTAATAAAAAATTAAGCATTGAGCTAATAAATTTATCCAAAATAAACATAGCATTATTGTACAAAAAGTACATTTAAACTTAACCTAAAAATGTAACAGTTAATAACATTAAAAAAATTAACTTAACCTAAAAAGGATATGTAACAGTTAATAACATTAAAAAAGAAAAAGAAAAAATAAAAAACACTTTTGCTTTCAACGTTTTTGCGTTGATCCCTACAATTGCAAAAACAATAAAAATATATATTTAACTATAACAAATCATTAAGCATTCCCGTAATATATATTCAACTAAGTATTTCCATTTCCATATATATGTTTAACAAAAATATATATTCAATTACAAAAATAAACATTAACAAAACATTAAAGTATCTCCATTTCAACATATATATATATATATATATATATATATATATATATATATATATATATATATATATATATATATATATAACTATAACAAAGCATTTCCATATGTAAATATTTTTTCAGTCACACTTAATAATTAGAGTTTGATTCATATTACTAAATTTGAATTCAGTCTCATTGGGTTAAGTCTCATAGATATTAAGCTTAAGCTTGATTTGGTTGACTTATTTAACTTTTATGATAATAATTTGGCTTTGATCCGCTTTTATAAGTTAATATTATTAAATTTAACTTTGACCTAATTATTAAACTTTTAACTTAAATTAAGTTTATTCCCATGTTTATTAAGCTTGACTCAGTATTATTAAACTTTATTTTAATTGCATTAAACTTTATCCATAATCTTTCTAACTTTGATTTGATTTGAATTGAGTTTAATCATCCATCTTATCATTAATTCAGTATTATTAAATTTAATATTATTAAATTTGACTTTGATTCCATTATTAAATTTAACTTGAATTAACTTCAGTCTTTTAATTATTAGTCTTTTAGTTATTAGAGTTTTAGTGAATGTTAAAGCTCAATTCAATATTATTAGTTCAGTTTTATCTCATGAGTTAGATTATCTTGGGTTGTGTTTCATTTTTATCCTATCCAATCTAACTTGGTTTTAATTCAGTTAAATTTAACTTGACTTAGATTTAGTTAATTCAAGTTCGATTTTATATAATTTAGATTTTACTATCTTTTTTCTTTTGACTTAAACTTAATTTGATTTGATTCAACTTGGACTCTAATCAACTATAACCAATATAAACATTATTTAACCTAATATATTTGATCAGATTTAGAACATGACATAATGCAGACCTATAATTAGTTAGATAATTTAAAAAATTTATTCTTATTATTCTTTCGTGTTCTTAATTTTATTTTTGTTTAGGAAATTCTTATTTTTTTCTTCTTTGTAGTTCAATTTTTTTTATCTCTCCATTGTTATTTGACTTATTCAATATTTACAACGTTTTCTTAAATCCTTAAGGTATTTTTTATCTTATCATAACTTTGATTATATTCTTTTTGTAATTTGTTTAAATAATATATTATATTTTAGGAAACATAAACTTTAATTTTTTAAAGTAAATAATTTTTAAAATACATGTTTGATTATTATAATATTTTTAATACTTTTTTATTTATTGTTTATTTTTTTCTTGAAAATGTTTGATTTTCAATTTCAAGTGTTCAATTAATTATGTAAAGTTTTATACATTAAATTCTTGATTATATCATATTTACTTTGATATGATTTTTATATTTTTATAAAAATTATTTAGTTAATATTTAAAATGATAAGGATGCAAGTATAAGTATACTTGTTACACAATAAAGATGGTGATGATGATAAAATAAAAATTCATACATGTTGAGTATGGGATGAAAATAGATTAATGATATGTTTTACTCAAAAAAATATGGATGAAGATAATTAAACATGTACTCACCTTGTCTCGTTGTCATTATTAAGTTTTACTTAAGTTTCACCTAACTTGACTACCTAAGTCTAAGTCAACTTAACCCAACATGAAACCAAACCCAAGCCCATTAAACCTAATGTGAACCTCGATTGACTTGACACAACTTAGACCTTGCTCGACTGATCTCAACTTGGTTCGACATGACTAGGTCGACTCGACCTATCTCCAAGTTGACTTAAACTAATGTGAATCTAAGATAACTCATTTCAACTTGGATTTGGGTCATTCGATCCGACATGGACCTAAGTTGACTCTATCTAACCTGAGTTTGTCTGACTCAACTAACTTATGATCGACTTATTTTGGTTCAACTTGGAGTGATTATAACCTAACTCTAACTTGAATCATTTCATCATAACCTATCTCAACTCAATTTGGGTCTTGTTAACTTAGCTCAAATCAGGCTTAACCTAGCTTAGCCTAACATAGGTCAACCCCAATCCAACCTAACTTGAGTTTGAACCAACTCAACTTGATTTAACCCTACTTGACCTAGCTTGTGCTCAGTCCAACCCAATCTAACTATTGCTCAACTCAACTAAATTGACATGATTTTGGTTAGACCTAACTTGATTTAAACCTAACCTGGCTAAGAGCAACTTAAGTCTAGTTTAACTTAATTTAAACCTAACCTAACGTGAGACTAGACATAACTCAACCCAACCTAACCTAACCTAAATCTAACTCGATTTAACCTAACCTAAGTCTAACCTAACTTAGCTTAACTTTGATATTGCTTGATCTAACTTATTTTAAACCTAACATAACCCTACTTTATGAGTTAGATTCAACTTAACTCGAACTTAAATGAGTTAGACTCATCCTAATTTTCTTACTTAGGTTCACTCAAACCTAATATTCTATACGACTTATTTTGATTTTAATTTTTTAAAATAAAAAATATATTTAATCAAGGTTCAATTATGGGACAAAATTAACATGTAAATAAACTTAAAGTAATATGAAGTTTTTGAAGAATTTGATTTTTTTTTACTCCGGTTAAATGTAAATAAAAGAAAAACTAACTAATACATCGATAATGTGCCTATCAATACACAAATTTAATTCTTCCAGCTGCTTGAAGTAAAAAAATAACAGTGCGGAATCGGACTGAAAGGATTCAGATTAAAAAAAAAACTATATCTAGATTTTTTTTTTAAAAAAAGTTAATGAACAGAACTTTAGGAAACTTGATTTTCGTCCTCTTTTTTGGTTCACTCCCTCTTCGAAAATTAAGTTAGCATGTCATTTCATTGTTAATTTCCTTGCAACATTAAGCACATAAAATCCTAAAATCAACTCCACGAAGAAATAATGCAATTAATCATCACTCAATAAAATTATCATTACAATAAATCAATGCTTATAAAAAATATAAGAAAATACAAAGCGTACGACGGAGAACAATCAATTTCAGGTTCCAATAACAAGCAGGCATTTTTGGAACAAAAATAAAAACTGATTTTCACACAAAGAATCATACTGACAGCACATTGAGTAACCCCTTAACCTTTCATTACATCTTAATACTCGATAAGAAACTTGGATAACTTGCCTAAACAGCGCCTTATGTCGGATTTTGCTTTAATCTCCACCCAGCAACGCCAATTGTGTCTAGCACCTAATCTCGTAGGATCCAGCTTTTGTAATATAACGAACCCACTCAACGGTATTGTACCCGCTCTTCTCCCACACCTGCAGGGAGTAAATAAAGAAGATAGAACCACCTAGTAGTGAGAGGATGCACGAAAAAAGGGTAGGGTAGGTCAGGATGGATACCTTGAGGAAACGGACACGTAAACCAGATGCTGTGAACATAGGAACCTGTCTCGAGAACAAGTACGTATAAGCGAAAGTTTGGAAAGACTGCTCCAGAAGTGAATATGATAAATTTCTCACAAATTTAAGCCAACAGCATAGGATCAATACGTCTCGTCAAGCATGGCCAAAAGGGGGAGAGGGGTGAAAGGAAATTTTCAAACAAATAAATGGTTATTTTAAATCCACGCAGTTGGACAACATCTGGCGAAGGAACCTGATTGTAATTCAGCGTCTAATTGCGATAATTTCTTCCAAGAGACAGACAAAAGCGGATCCTTTATTTTGTTTATGAATCAGAAATATTATGGCAAGGGTAAACCAAAATCACATGTCAAAGTTCCAAAAACTAAATTTAAAAGCAACATTTAAACTAAAGAAATTACTGAAACAACCACGGGTGATTGAACAACACACCTGAAACTCCATCTGAATTGGTGGTCTAGTCCAAGATTTCTTTTCTGTTGTTGTGGAAATAAGTTCAACCTCTGCACTCAAGGTTGACTCAGTTTGCCCAGGGAATTTTCTAATCCTATAAATAAAGAAAAAGCAAGCAATAATGATATTAGAATGGCAAGTCAATTTTAATGAAAAAGAAAAACACTAAAAACTAGAGCATAAATGGAAAAGGAGTGGGGTGCAGAGGGGAAGAGTAACAATTGATTCATATATGGATACACTGTGGCTTTTGGCCTAAAAGAATAATGAATGATACCCACCAATAATTTAAATAATTGGAATTTATAGTTCAAATAATCACAATGAAGACACTTACTTCCAAACCAAAGAGTCAATAGAGGCATTGTATTTTGCTCGGCCAGATGTAACCGTGAAATTTGTTTTTGCCGTTTGTTTTGGCACGGGAATCTTGACTACGACCCCAAGTGCAAACATTTTTGCACCAAACACACTCTTTACCTGGAAAACATGTACTGAAAAAAATAAATGAACAGGTGGAGGATGGTATATCATCAAGAAATGGATATTCAACATGAAAAATTTCCAAACCTTAACATTCACTTCTATCCGTGATCGACCAAGTTCCTTGATGGTTGGCAATACTTTAAAAGGAAGATTAACTCCCTCAGTTATACGATACCTGCATAGATAAAATGGTATTAGCTGATATTAAACACAAACCAATGGCAACGCTAGCATCATTAATGGTTAAAAAAGATAAGCTTGAACGACAAAGATGGAATTACAAACAATAAGGAGCATATTAGCTGTTGATTTAAGAAATTAGACAGCAGGAGATAGGATTAAAAGAAAAAAACCTACTTCATTAGTTCAAATTCACCGTCAGGCGGTACAAAACTAACGGTCTTCTCTGAGTTGAACCTTGTCAGATTTACACATTGATGGAAAGTGACATCATCAAGCTCAATACTTTTACCACTGCAACAAAGATTTGTTTATAAGAGGGGAGAAGGTGATTACAATAGTGAAAGAGACCAAACAGGAGGACAAAATACACTTTCTAAGTACAGCATATAGAATAGGAACTATAACGGGAAAACAAGAATACAGGCACCCTTCTAAAACAAATCAATTTCAATGCTAGCATCAGGAGAACATGAAGAAACATGTTCATTTGACGATATTTAAAGCAAAATAAATAAATAAAAATAAATAAATTAAATTAAATTGGCGGCTAAAAGAGGGAAAGAAATGCTACTGAAGGCTACCTTTTAGTAGGACGGGATTTAAGTTGTGCTTCTTTCTCAAGACCAATCTTGTCATTCAAACCCAACTTTAAATCAGGCATTCCAGAAAGAAAGCATTTCATAAGAATCTTCCCAGTGACATCACAACGCAAAACACTACCTAAATTCACAAACTAGTTAGAAGGCACGCAATCTAGCAAATATAAATATAGAGAAAAATGAAATTCACAGCCCACCTTTCGAAGACATGAGAAGATTTACACTTTCCACAATATCCAGGAAGACCTGCAATAGGTCAATGTTACAGCAGCACAAGCTGTATAGCAATAATTGTATGTAAACAACAGATGAGACACTACCTCATTCTTTTTGTACACAAGACCTTCTCTCCGCCAACCAACAGCACCAGTAACTTGTAAAGTTGCATTTGGAACAGGTCTGTCTGTGGGCTTTTATTTGATGTACAAAGAATATAGCAAACAAAGGATTTAGTGGAATACAAAACCCAACCGAATAAACATATTGGGTTAAAAGTAAAAATATACAGATAGATAAACATTGCACAAAACAGTGGAAGAACAGTATTCTGAATTGATACCATCTTTATGGACACAAGTTAAGAGTTTGCATCATCATTTTTTTCTTATTATAATAATTGCTGAATTTACATCATGATGAGAAGAGGTGTATAGAAAGTGCCATAGGGAAAAAATTAATACGACATCAAAGTGAGAGAAAATCTCACTGCAGTCCATTGGTATAACTCATGCCTCACCAATCAGGAACAGTGAAGAAAAAGGTGAACTTCTAGTACAAAAAAACAGTTTATTTGTTCCTCACAAATATGAAGCGATTACAACGCATTTTGAAGTCTGCAACAATATTAACTTGAGTATATGCATTTAGAAAAACGAAGCACATCATGACAGAATAAACATTCCACTTCTGTCACATGTCAGGGACAGATTAATATTAAGTATCAACACAGACAGATCAATGATGAGTCTCATAATCCAGTAAAATTCCAAATATAGGTCAACGATTTGATCATCAACTTAAGCAGCCAACCGATAGATGGCAATTTGACCTGAGGCAATTCTCTGTTCAAGTTTGGAAGAACAGAGGTGCTCCATTTCCATCTTTTTCAACTATAACATCAAGGCAGCAGAGAAGTTTCAAAAAAGGGAATATATTGCTGATATGGAGCAAATACCTAGCCTATCATTTAATGTTTTGGTATTTTCATATATTCATACATCTAGGTGGTGTTATCTGAGATTTATTTTTATTTTGTCATGTTAACGTCTCTCTGTTTTCTCCTATCGATGTCCTTATTTCATGTAGCTACTAGCAACAATAGTGTTTGCTGGTGGCATTTTCATATATTGATGATGTGCAGCAAATGTACTGCATATTATTTCATGTTTGGCATTATATCCATACATCTATATGGTATTCTCTGTGTATCTTTTCCTGCTATGTCAATATCTCCATGTTTTCTCCTATCATGTTCATATCCGTGGACTTACTTCATAGTAACTACTAGCAACAACAGTGTTTGCTGGCTAACCTTGGATGAAAATGGGGAACGCACTCCTTCCTGTGTGATATAAAGCTTTAAGATCTCTGGTGAAAGATTTTGTGGGTAACCAAAGTCCATAATTTCTGCAAAAAAGCAGTAGTTAATAACCACTCACCTATTTAATGACATGTAATTTTTTCTATATCACAGAATTTACTCTGGCATTCAACACTGAACAAATTTTGACTTGGCAAAATATACTTGTTTATCATTTCAATAATATAGAATAGACCCACAATGCAACACGTCTAATAGTTAGGAAGCAAGAGTGTTGTTACAGTTGCACATACACTGGCACAATCAAAACCATGTTCACTACAATTCAAAAGAAAAAAATATTTTATTGCTTATTTTATGCCCACTAATTTTCATTGAACTCATGGCAATCATTTTGATCAAGATGTTGGGACTTGAGACCTATATAAATGAATTTAGAGCTTGCCAAAGGCATCAAGATAAAGGAACCAGTTGTATCCTTTCCTTTGTTTCTTGCATTTTCGACAATTGTCACCATACATAAATGTGTCTTTTTTTGTATTCATCCCAGCTAAAAGTATGGTGGTTATAGTTATCTATATAATTTAATTTATATTTCAATGAAAAGAATATCATTTAAATATATTTGAAGTTCTAAGATGCACAATACACCTCTTCTGAATAGGTACCAAAATTGACATGTATTACTCCTCACTTAACGACACTTGGGCAGATGTAACTCTGCTACAATATACTCTTATAATTTCTGAAAGTTTAAGAAATACAGCAAACTAAAACTCTGGTGTTGAGTTTCAAGTCTAAAATATAACACACAGCAGACGAAAATATCAAGGCAAGACTAGTTGATTCTCTGTATAAATTACATACCATCTAGGAGCTCATAAATGAGTACAAAATTATTGCGAATTGCATCCTCGTCAAAAGCTCCACCAAAATAAGATCGGAACAATGCAACAGCCTGTAAAGGAAAAATAAGTATAATTATCAACCACCACAAAGCAAAAACATCGTTTTTTAATCACAACAGGAAGCGAAACTTTCATAGAAAACATTCAAAGAGATCTATACTGTTAAAGAAAATAGGAATGTTACATTAAATGTTTTTCTGCAATATAGACTAGCGTGCTTAGGACGAAGTTCAACTATAAAGAGAAGAAATTTCAATTAGTCAACCGCCTTGAATTGTAGAACGCCACTCAAATTATTATAGTTTATGCCATACAACCAGCGTATCTAGAATCTAACTACTACTCAGCTGCTGCCTACAATATAAAACCAAAAGGTCACAAGCCCCAGGCATATGCGAAAATTACAAGATGGAGAATATAGCGATTCAAGAAATAAAATCATTGGTAGCTAAAAGAATCCTATGTAGATGCATAAGCCAAGAAATAAATGCTGTCAAACCCTAATTGATCTTTATGATCCTGAATACTCCTACAAATGGCTCATCATTTATCCATGCTTCTCCACTAAATTCATGGAAGCTTACAGCCCTCTTTTCAATCATCCATACATCCTAACTTGGGCTAACTATTAGAATTTAGAAGGTTCCTCCCATCTTGTTAACGAAAAGTAGAAGGTAACACCAAACAATCACTTAAAAAACATTAACAACAATCAAAACAGTAAGCTAGATATGAACGAGTCATGCACAAGCAGCACCCCAACAAATCCTTCATCTCAGATAAAGGTGAGTTACAGATTACAGGTAGAGGTGGTGGAGTACCTCAACAACAAACTTGAAAGCGCAAGCCACATTGGCATTATTGCTGACAACAATAACAATGTAGACATTGCTGATCCTCATGTAAAAGAAAGAGCATCCACCAATCTGCCTCACAGGGCAAGTACCAAGCTCCTTGGTTTGCATAATATGAGTCCTAAAAGCATCCACCATATTTCCCCTGCAATAAAATCACAATTAACCCTAGCTAAGTCAATTGTTTCTAACACGAAGCCATGACATAATCGCAGCATCCAATTCAACATGCTACAACGCGCCTAACAGTTGAACAAAGAACCTATGTACGTATCGGTGAAAACATGAAAGAGAGAGGAAAGTGGAACCAAGAGTACCCGACATCGTCACGATAGAGGCGGTTGATGAGAACGTCTCCGCGGAGGTTGAGGAAGTATATAGCGGAAGCGGCAACCGGCATCTCCGGTCCACTTTATCGGAAGATCGATGGAGACTATGGGATGCGGTGGTTTTACGCCGCGGATCTGTGGTTTCCAGAGAGAGAGAGAGAGCAGCTAAAATCGGAAGGCGTGGTCGCCGATTTGGATTGGTTCGGACAAGGGGGAAGGTAGTGGGTGAATTTGACAATTCAGACTTGCTCAATGTTAATTGAAAATTGGAAAAAAAAAACCACA